>LNFM01002289.1_pt1 | contig 40434 bp, 34 predicted proteins | sample 596031 | NCBI WGS metagenome assembly LNFM01 (sample SAMN04254537, study PRJNA301005) | activated carbon metagenome | isolation source: dual media filters at the Ann Arbor, Michigan drinking water treatment plant | place: USA: Ann Arbor | reverse complement strand
GTACGCCTGGCGCGAGCGCTTGTTCGGGTGCTGCTCGAAGAGCGTCATGTCACCGACGACGGCGCTGCGGTACTGGTTCGACTGGTAGCCGCGGAGCCACGCGATGTCGACCGAGGCTCCGACCACGAAGTTCTTGTTGACGATCTGGCTCGCCGATCCGAACACGCTGTACGTGTCGAGGTTGCACGTCAGCGTTCGCGAGCTCGGGAGGGTCGGGTCGGACAGCGCATCGCACTTGAGCATCAACGTTCCGAGGCCGCTCGAGGGACCGCCGCTGACGGTGTCGTGGGCGTAGCCGAAGCCGAGGCCGACCGTCGTGAGCTTGTCGTTGAGGTCCATCTCGCCGCGAACGCCGCCAAACAGGGAGTCGTAGTCGGGCTCGGTCGAATAGCGGGCCGAGCCATTCAGGCGGACGGCGCCGAAATTGTGCGTGTACCCACCGCCCCCCTGGTACCGGATCTCGGTGAAGGGCTGGGCATCCACCGACCCGGCCGACGTCGAGGCTGACGTGATGGCGTCGGCGAGGAAGTGCGCGTCGACGAGGCCCCGAGCGCCGGCCTCGAACAGGCTGTCGAGCATGGGCTGCACGACGCGGGTCGCGCTCTCTTTGTAGTAAGCGCCACGAGCGACGACCGTTCCATCTGCGTGGGCCGCGCCCGCAACGAGAAGGAGTGCCAATGCCCCCGCTAGTTGCCCCACCAGGGGACCTCTTCGCGGTGATCGCGACGCGTGCCCATGGCGCCCGCGTCGCGAGCCCATGCTGCTCAGTTGCACCCGCAACCGCCGCCCGGTTGACCGGTACCGCCGTCAGCGCCCTCGCGAGCCCCCGTCTGGTGCTGACCGAAGCGGGACTCGCCCGGGTCGCGGTCATTGATCATGGAGCGCTTGGCGAGGTTGCCGCGCTGGTGCGCCTTGACGCGCGCGCAACCAGCACCACCAACGCCGAGCACGAGTACCGAGAGCCAAGCGATGAACCGCACGGGCGTCGGACCATATCACGCGGTCCGGTGGCCAGCGTGGGGGGAGCCGTTGTACACCTCGCGCATATGAAGCGACTTTCGGCGTTGCTGCTCGCGCTCGCGGCCTGCGGCGGTACCCAGGACGGCTCGACGACCCCCGGCGGCACGGGCCCGGGCGGCGGCAGCGGCTCGCAGCCCGGCGTGGCGGGTGACGGAAATCACGAGCTCGATGCGTTCGAGGTCAAGGGCCTCGTCTTCGAGCCCCAGGGCCTCGGTCGCCCCGGCATGCCCCGCGCCGACGCCAAGAAGAAGACCACGATCGAGAAGCAGCGCGCGGTCGTGGCGAAGGAGAAGGATCCGGTCATCAAGCAGGCGCAGGCCGCGGTCCTCTCGACGCTGATCTTCGACCAGATCAAGACCAGCCCTGACAAGGAGAAGGAGTACATGACGGAGGCCCGCCAGGTCCTCCGCGACTCGCAGGCCGCCGCCGGCAAGGATGTCGACGAGGTCACGCTGCGCCTCCTCGCCTCCTACGAGATCTACTTCCAGGACTGGCCCGCCGCCGAGGCCGCCTGGGCCGCATACATCGCGAAGACTCCGAAGTCGAAGTCGGACCCGTACAACCGCGCCTGGTGGGCCTACGCGCTGCTCATGCAGGGCAAGAACGCCGAGGCCCTCGAGGTCGTCAAGAACCAGAAGCTCGACGAGAAGGAGTCCGAGCTCGCGTACGTGACGGCGTGGGCGAAGTTCCGCGCGAACGATGACGCCGGCGCCTGGCAGGCCATCGTCACCGCCGCCAAGCAGTGGACCGGCGAGTCCGTGCCGATCCAGCGCGACATCTATCTCTTCGCGTCGCGGTCGTCGCTCGCGTTCACCGAGGTGATGCCGCAGCTCTTCGACGTGTTCAACGCGAAGCAGCCGGCCACGCAGTACGCCGTCGTCGCGAAGCTCGGCCTCCAGGCCTACGAGCCCGCTGGCAAGTGGGCCGAGGGCGTCGCCGCGCTCGAGAAGGCGCTCGCGATCATCGGCACTGCGGTCCCCGTCGACGACGTCCCGACGATCCGCTACAAGCAGGCCGAGTTCACCGGCCGCCTCGACACGCCGGAGGTCGCGGCGAAGTTCGCGACCCAGGCGATCAACGCGATGCCGGCCTGCGGTACCAAGTGCACGCCGCAGCAGAACCAGAACCTCATCCTCGGCATCGCCGGCATGGCGCGCTACTTCCACTACCTGTACGCGACGGCGAACGACATCCGCTACTACCAGCCGGCCAACGACCTCTACCTGGCCGTCATTCCGCTGATCATGGATCAGGCGACCCGCACCGAATACAACAACGGCGCGGCGGCCCTCCAGCAGACCCTCAAGAACACGAAGGTCGGCACGGGCAACCACGAGAAGCAGGCCGTCCGCCTTGTCGTCGACAACCACCGCCAGGAGGTCTCGGCCTGCTACGAGGCCGCGCTCGTCGGCAGCCCGAAGCTCTCGGGGACGCTCTCGCTCACGTTCGAGATCGAGACCGCAGGGTCGATCAAGGGCATCGCGACGGAGCCGAAGGCCGGCCTCGCCGATATGTCGTCGGTCGCGGGCTGCGTCGCCGAGCACGCGAAGCTCTGGAAGTTCCCGAAGCGTGGCTCCGAGGGCACGACGCGCGTGAAGGCGACGTACAACCTCGTTCCGACGCGCGGCTAGGCCGCCTCCTCGGCCCGTCGTTCCTAGACTTCGCGCTTGCGCGACCGACGGCGCTTCGCGAGCGAGGTGCCGTAGAGCCGCGAGCTGCGCTCGAGGAGCGCGAGGGTGTGGGTGGCGTGCGCGATGCGCGCGGGCTGGTCGAGATCCGCGGCGAGCCCCGTGGGCGTCGCGCTCGTCGCGAGGAACCGGCGGAGGGCGTGGTACTGGCCCGACGTATCGCCGAGCTGCTGCAGGGCGACGGCGAGGTTCCAGTGGTGCAGCGGCCAGGTGGGCTCGGCCGTGATGGCGAAGTTCAAGGACTCGGCGGCGTCGGCGGGGCGGCCGAGCACGAGAGCGGCGGTGCCGCGGGCGGCATGGAAGTCGACGGAGAGCGTGCGCAGCTCGGCGGACTCGGCCGCGCGCGCGAGCAGGGTGTCTGCGCGCTCGAGGTCCGCGCGGTTGGCCGAGCCAAGCAGCGCGAGCGCGCGATCGATCGTGGCCGCCAGCGCATCGCGCGTCGGGGGCGTGCGCTCGGCCCGCGGCAGGTGCGCGTCGGCGAGATCGAGGAGGTCGCGGCCGAGGTAGTACGCCGAGTCGAGCGCCTTCGGATCGATCGCGGAGGCGCGGGCCGCCGCTGCGACCGCCGCGCGCGCATCGGCCGGCTCCGTGCTCGCGACGCGATAGCCGTCGGCGCAGAGCGAGGCGATGAGCGGCGCTGCGTCCGCGGGCTCCTCCTCGTAGAGGCAATCTTCGATGCGGCCGCTGGCACCGACGAGGACGGCCCAGCGTCGGTGGCGTCGCTCCCCGGCGAGCTTGCGGCACGCGATGATGACGAGGCGCGCGGCGGCGTCGACGAGGACGGCGGTGTGCGTGCGCGGCGGTCGGCCCACGGGGCTCGTCGTCGCCGCGAGGCCCGGGTCGGGCGAGAGTGCGAGCGCCGGCACCTCGCGCGACCCGCCGCCGATCGCCTCGGTGACGCGCTCGCGGATCTCGCTGGCGAGGTCGAGGCGCGCGGTGAGCTCGGCGGCGATCCGGTGCGCGATGGCGGGCGCGCTCTCGACGAGGATGTCGATCATCTGCTCGATGTCGTCACCGGAGAGCTGCCGCACCATCAAGTCGACGGCGTTCGCGACGTCGGCGGGCGTGTGGAGCTGCGAGGCGAGGGCGACGGCCGACCGGCGCTGGATCGCCGCGGGGTCGGAGAAGCGGACCTCGAGGCGCTCGCCGAGCTCGGCGAGGAGTCCCAGCGCGCACACCTTCGTGTCGTCGGTGAGGGCGGTGGAGGCGACGTCGCGAAGCGCGGCGATCACGCGCGGCCGGACGCCGCCATCATCGGCCAGCGCCGCGAGGGCATCGCGCGCGGCCTCGCGCCGGCGCGGCTCGGCGTGGGCGAGCTCGCGCGAGAGCAGGGCGATACACGTGGCCCCGGCTCGACGGGCGAGGCGGGTGATCTGACTCGCGGAGAGCGGGGCGGCGCAGGCGTCAGCCAAGCGTCGCAGATCCCCGAACGTCCCCTCGGTTCCCATCGAGTTGCCCTACACTAGGTATATGGTCATTCCGGAGTCAATCAATTCCGCGACCTTCGACGAGGGATCGGCCTGGACGAATGTCGTTGCCTACATGAAGGTCTGAGGCGCATTCTCCCTCGCGGCATGGCGAAGCAAACCGAGTCGACGGCGGTCAACGCGCTCATCGATCTCGTGTCCCGCGGTGGCTCGCAGGAGCTGCCCACCGAGGATCTGTTCGCCACCGCGCCGCGGCCGCTACCGCGGGCGCGCAAGCCGCAGGGGACGGATCGCAACGTCCCCGTCGTACCGGCGTTCGCGACCGCGCGCGTCCGGACCGCCCCGCCCGCGCGTGGCGTCTCGATCCCGCCGGTGAGCAAGCGCGTGAACCAACCGCCCGCATTCGTCGTGCGCGAGGACGTGCCCGCACCGCCGGAGCGGCCGAGCATGCAGACGACGACCTTGCCGGTGGCGTTGCCCTCCGCGGCGCCGTACGAGCCCACGCCGCGTGACAGCGACAAGCAGTACGCGGGGCGCGGGGCGCGCGAGGGCACGCAGCAGATCACGCGGCGTACGCGGCTCGACCCGCGCCGGTTCGCGATCCCGATGGTGCTGTTCTTCATCGTCGGGGGCGCCATCGGTGGCTACATCGCCGTGAAGCAGCGCCGCAGCAACAACGCCGTCGCCGTCGGGCGGCTGGCGCCGGATGCCGGTCCGGTCGTGATGGTGGAGCCGCCGACGCCGACGCCTCCGCCGCCGTCGGACATGCTCATTCGCACCCCGGCCGCATTCACCGAGGTGCGCATCGACACCGTGCCGTCCGGCGCGAGCGTCACCCTCGTCGACAACGGCACGCAGATGCCGCTCGGCTCCACGCCGCTCTCTGCCACCGTCGAGACGGCGCGCCAGTACGAGCTGCGGATCGCGCACCCGAGCTTCGCCACGCAGACGATCGCGCTCGATCCGCAGGCGACACAGCACATCAAGCTCCCGCTCGCGGCGGTCGCGCCGGTGAAGCCCGTCACGGCCCGGGTCCCGACCCCGGCGCCGCCGGTCGTGACCGCGCCCGTCGCCACGACGGCCAGGACGAAGCCCACGCCCGCGCCCGCCCCCGTGCAGGCGCCGAAGGCGAAGCGCCCTGCACCCGTCGCGAAGGCGAGCGAGCCCGTGGCGGCCGCTTCGCGGGGTGAAGGCACGCTCATGATCTCGGCGAAGCCGCCCTGCGAGATCGCGATCGACGGCAAGGCGACGGGCCTGACCACCCCCCAGCGCTCGATCGCTCTCGCAGCCGGTTCACACAAGGTCACCCTGACGAACATCACGGCGGGGATCCGCGAGACGTTCGCGGTGAAGATCACACCTGGATCGCCGACGAAGGTGATCCGCGACCTGATGCCGCGATAAACTGGAGAAAGATGAAGTCGCTCTGCCTCCTCCTGGTCGTCACCGCCGCCGCGTGCGCCGGCGATAGCTTCGACGAGGTCGATCCCGTCTGCACGTTCGCGCCCTACGACGTGTGCTCGACGGAGCACGACTGCCTGAACGAGATTTGCACCGGCTTCGCGGACTTCGCGACTCCGGTCTGCTCCGCCATCTGCACCACCGAAACGGAGTGTCCGCCGGGCGACGGCGTGACCTGCGTCGACAATCGCTGCAAACCGGCCGCGCCGACGGCCTGCACGCGGCCGCTGTCCGACGCTGGCGTGCCGCCGTGATAGCTTCGCGCTGAGGCGAAGATCATGGCTAAGATCGACACGTTTAAAGGGTGGGCCGATACGATTCGTGCGGACGTCGATGCGCTGAAGGCGGTGCTCGAGTCCAGCAAGGCGGATCGCGATGCCCGCAAGCTCGCGGGCGGTGCGCTCGCGTACCTGGTCTCGCGCATGGACCTCATCCCGGACTGGAACGAAGGCATCGGCGTCATCGACGACGTGATGATCCTCCGCGTGGTCGCGCAGCTCTCGCAGGGCCACAATCGCGGCACGCTGCCGCCGTCCGCCGAGGCCGCCCTCGAGCGCATGACGAACGAGGCTGACGCTATCTCCCAGTTCCTGGGCACGGCCGTCTACGACAAGCTGAAGGCGTACTGCAGCAGGCTCACCGACCAGGCGGTCCGTGGCCGCACGCCGGGTGAGATGGTCGACGACGAGACCGTCCGCAAGGCGATGTACGTCGAGATCGACGACGAGCTGAAGCGCTCCGTACCCATTGTCATCAACGACCCGGTGGACGCCGAGCTCCGCCTGAAGTCGTACCTCGTGCAGAAGCTCCAGTAATGCGCGCCGCTCTTGTCCTCGGTCTCCTCACCGCGTCGGTCACCGCGTCGGCCACCGCACGGGCCGACGCGTTCGACACGCAGGCCGCCTCCGCCACAAAGATCACGCGTCTCGACGACCTCATCTGGGCGCTCGCCGCGCCCTGCGACGCCGGCGACGACACGCAGCAGCGGCAGTGCCGCATGCTGCGTGACAAGAAAGCGAAGCAGTACGCTGGCAAGACGTTGCTCGTCGCCGGAGAGCGCTCGGCGCTGGTGATCGGGGGCTGGGACGGGGCGCGCAAGTCGGTCTCGATCCACCTGACGAGCTGCATCTCGTGCAGTGGCGTCGAGCTCGACGGCCGCATGTTCCACGCCATCGGCGCGGGCACGGCGCCGCGCTTCGAGAACGGCAAGCTCCTCGCGGGCACGCTCTACAACAATGCCAAGCGCTTCGCTGACCAGGCCGCGGCAACCGCGTTCATCACCGCCGCCGCCAACGCGCGCGTCGACATGCTGGTGAAGGTCCCGAATCAGAAGTCGTGGCAGTCGGCCGGCAAGGAGGGGGTGGCCCTCGAGGTCGTCGGCTATCGCGTGACCCTGCCGTGTGACGGCTCGGTCGTCATCTCCAATCCCGGTGCGGCCAACGTCCCGGCGGATCCGTCGGCGTGTACCAAGTAGCCGACCTCCTCGACGCGCTCTGGCGCGACTACACCGCGTCGACCCCGCAGGCCGACCGCATTCACGCGCTGCTCGTCGCGCGTGGCGAGACGGTCCACAACGACCACGTCGCACTGCGCACGTACGGCGTGCCGGGCATCGACATCGCCGCGCTCGCGAAGCCGTTCGAGGATCACGGCTGGATCGCCCGTGAACACTACCGCTTCCAGGAGAAGCACCTGCGGGCCCGCTACTGGCAGCACGGCGACCCGAACCTGCCCAAGATCTTCATCAGCGAGCTGATCGTCGAGGAGATGTCGCCGACGACGCAGGCGACGATCGAGCGGCTCGTGGCCCAGCTCCCGCCCGGCTTCGGCGCGCGGCCCGACCTACCCTGGGCCGGACGCCCGTGGACCCTCACCCACCCCGAGTACCAGCAGCTTCTCGCCGAGAGCGAGTACGCCGCCTGGATGGCAGCCTTCGGCTTCCGCGTGAATCACTTCACGGTGGACGTGGGCAAGCTGGTCTCGTTCCCGGACCTGCCCGCGCTGAATGCGTTTCTGAGCGAGCATGGCTTCGTGCTGAACGACGCGGGGGGCGTCATCAAGGGCACCGCGGCGGAGCGCCTCGAGCAGTCCTCGACCCGCGCCGATTCGATCGAGGTCGCGTTCTCCGATGCGACGGTGAAGGTGCCCTCCTGCTACTACGAGTTCGCGCGGCGCTATCGGCTACCCAGTGGTGAGCTGTTCCAGGGATTCATTCCTGCCTCGGCCGACAAGATCTTCGAGTCGACCGACGTGAATCCGAAGCCCCGAAGTTAGATCAACAGGTCGTCGGGGCACTTTACCCCGACGAGGCCAGCGGTTAGTTTCCGGCCGCTTGAAGGTCCACCTGATCGGCATTGGCGGCACCGGTATGGGAGCGGTGGCGGGACTCCTCGCGAGTGCGGGGCATGACGTGCGTGGCTCCGATCAGGCCGTGTACCCGCCGATGAGCGAGCAGCTCGCCGCGCTCGGCGTGCCGGTGATGACCCCGTACGCCGCGAGCAATCTTGGCTGGCACCCGGAGCTTGTCGTCGTGGGCAACGTCCACGGCAAGGACCACGTCGAGGTGAAGGCCGCGCAGGAAGCTGGCATCCCGCTGACGTCGTTCCCCGCGGTGCTCGGCGAGCGCCTGCTCGAAGGCAAGCACCCGATCGTCATCTGCGGCACGCACGGCAAGACGACCACGACGTCGGTCGTCGCGCACATCCTCCAGGAGGCGGGTCGCGACCCGTCGCTGTTCGTGGGCGGCGTACCGATCGCGCTCGGGCAGGGCTTCCGCCATGGCACCGGCGAGGACTTCGTCATCGAGGGCGACGAATACGACACCGCCTTTTTCGACAAAGGACCGAAGTTCGCGCACTACCGCCCGCAGACCGCGATCCTCACGTCGGTCGAGCTCGACCACGTCGACATCTTCCCGTCGTTCGATGCGGTGCGGGACACGTTCAAGAAGCTCGTCGCCGGGATCCCCGCGGACGGGCTGCTCGTCGTCTGCGCCGAGGCCCCCGAGGCCATGTCGGTCGCGAAGGGCGCCACCTGCAAGGTCGAGACGTACGCCGTCGTCGATGAAGCGCACGACGACAGCGCGCCCACGAACGTCACGTGGTGGGCCGAGAACTGCGAGCTCAACAAGCACGGTCGCGCCGAGTTCGATGTCTTCCACCGCGGCGAGAAGTTCGAGCGCTTCGAGACGTTGCTGGTCGGTCGCCACAACATCTCCAACTGCGTCGCGGCGATCGCCGTCTGCCACGCGCGGGGCGTACACGTCGAGGACATCCGTCACGGCCTGTCGTCGTTCGCCGGCGTGCGTCGCCGCCAGGAGCTGCGCGGGGTCGCGGGGGGCGTCACCGTCCTCGACGACTACGCGCATCACCCCACGGCGGTACGCGAGACGCTGAAGGCGCTTCGCAAGCGGTACCCGAAGCGCCGGCTGATCGCGGTCTACGACCCGCGGTCCGCCACGTCGCGCCGCAAGACGTTCCAGCAGGAGTTCGCCGACGCCTTCGCGTACGCGGACGAGGTCATCGTCGGGAAGCTATTCGACCCGTCGAAGATTCCGGTCGAGGATCGCTTCGACCCCGAGCGCCTCGCGCTCGATCTCCACCGCAGCGGCACCAAGGCGAGCTACACACCCGACGTCGAGCACATCGTGAAGCAGCTCGCGGAGAGCGCCGCGCCCGGTGATGTCGTGGCCGTGCTCTCGTCTGGTGCCTTCGAGAACATGCACGACCGGCTGCTCGATGCGATCGGCGACGCCATGCGGCCCGCGCAGCGCGCCGACATGCCCGCCGTGCGGACTCTCCTCGCGGCGGCGAACCTCACCGAGGCCGCGGCCGATGACGACTTCGACAGCTACTACGTCCTGCGCAACGAGCGTGGGGTCGTCGGCTCGGTGGCGCTCGACGTCCTCGGCGAGGACGCCGTCCTGCGTGCCCTGGCCGTCGATCCCGAGGCGCGCGGCGCTGGCTACGGCTGGATGCTCGCCGACATGGCGGTGAATCAGGCCCGCTGGCGCGGCGTGAAGCGCATCTATCTCGTCACCGAGACGGCCAGCGACTTCTTTGCGGCAAAGTTCGGCTTCCGCGTCGTCGATCGCTCGACGGCGGGTCGCAAGGTGGCGAGTCACGAGACCTTCGCGCGTCCGCAGGCCGCGGGCCTCGTCGCCATGCGCCTGGATCTGTAGCCGAGCCAGGCTACGATGCGCCCATGCGCAGCCTAGCCATCCTCGTGATCCTGGCCACAGCGCTCGCCGGCGATGTGTCCGCGAAGAAGGTCGCCCCCAAGCCGGTGACGACGGCGCCGGCGCCGCCCGCGCCGTCCAAGCCTCCGCCGCCTGCGCCGTCCGATCCATACGCGATCACGGCCGTGCCGCGCGTGTCCATCAGCGACATCCCGGCCGTGCAGGGGCTCCTCGGCGTGCAGCGCCTCGGCGGGTGGCTGCTCACCGACCACGGTGGGGACAACCCGATCGCGAAGTCCCTCGTCGCGCCGTCGGGCTCGCCGACGCACCTCTGGTTCTATCTCATCCCCGCGAAGGGCGAGCCGCGTCGCCTCGTGAACGCCAGCGAGGCGTCGAGCTTCAAGCATCTCCCGGGCACCGAGGTGACGTACGCGGGCCACGTCGACATGGAGAAGAAGCTGAAGGCGTTCCTGAAGGGCGCGAAGACGGTCGCCCTCGAGTACTCGCCGAAGGCCGCCATCCCGGCCCTCTCGCGGGTCGACGCGGGCACGCTCGAGCTCATCAAGGCCTCGGGCGTGAAGGTCCGCTCGTCGGACACGCTCGTGCAGTTCACCAAGGCCGTCTGGGGCGACGCGGGCCGCACCGCACATCACGTCGCGGCGCATCACCTCGGCGAGCTCCGCCGCGAAGCCCTCGAGTGGCTCGCGAAGCAACTCGCCGCGAGGGTGCGCGTCTCCGAGTACGACGTCCAGCAGCGCCTGGTGAAGGGGATGACCACGCGCGGTCTCACCGGTCCGGCGCCCACTGTCGCCGCGGGCGTCAACACCGCCGACCCGACGTACGTCCCCACCGCCGAAACCACGAGCCTCATCAAGCGCGGCGACCTCGTCGTCATCGGCCTCGCCGGGAAGTCTGCCAAGGGCGAGGGCATCTACGCCGCTCACACCTGGGTCGCCGTCGCCGACACGGCGGCCTCCACGGACCAGACCGCTCTGTTCGCCCTCGCCAAGTCCGCCCGCGAGCAGGTGATCGCCTTGATCGACAGCCGCGCCCAGGCCGCGCGGCCCATCACCGGCGCGGAGGTCGATCGCACCGTGCGCGCCTTCTTCACCAAGAGCGGCGCCGCCGCGAAGATCGCCATCCGGACGGGCCACTCCCTCGACACCGAGCTGTTCGGCTCCGGCACGGACCTCGACGACTTCGACGTGAAGGACACGCGCATCCTCACCGCAGGCACCGGCTTCACCGTCGGCCCGGGCCTCTACACCGCGGGTGCATTCGGCCTCCGTACCGAGGTCTCCTGCTACCTCGGCCCCAACGGCCTCGAGGTCACGACGCCGTCGCAGGACGCGATTCAGACCCTGCTGACCCGGTAGTGCTCGTCTCCGCGCTCATCCTCGCGGGCGGCAAGGCCACGCGCCTCGGCGGCATCGACAAGTCGTCGCTCGTCGTCGACGGCGAGACCATCTTCGCGCGCCAGGTCTCCGTCCTCACGCCCCGCGTCGCCGAGATCCTCGTGTCGTCGCCCCGTCCCATCGCCGGCTACCGGACCGTCGCCGATGCCGTCCCCGACGGCGGTCCCCTCGCCGGCATCGCGGCGGGCCTGGGCATCGCGCGCACGGAGTGGCTCCTCGTTCTCGCCGGGGACATGCCGCGTATCACGGGCCCCGTCATCGACCTCCTCCTGTCCGCTTGCCGGACAGATGTCGACGCCGTGGGGGTCCGCATCGGCGACCTCTACGAGCCCCTCGTCTCCGTGCTGCGCGTCGCGACGGCGTTGCCCATGGTCCGGGCCCGCCTCGCGGCCCAGCTGTACTCCGCGCAGCGCCTCCTGACCGACGGCGACCTCCGCGTGCACTGGCTCGACGAGGCCGCCCTGCGCGCCGTCGACCCCGCCCTGCGCGCGCTGACCAACGTGAACTCCCCCGAGGACCTGTGAGGCCGCTGCGGCCTCGACGATGAGCCGCGCGCGTCGACGCCGAGCCGCTCCGCTTTCGATCGCGGTGCCAAGCCCATGACCACGGACGCTCTTCGAGGCCCGGCGTCGCGAACACGACCGCGACTCGAGCGAGCGCTCGTCTTCGCTGTGACGGCGCCAGACGCGAGCGCGTTGCGGGCCTGCCGCGGCGCACTGATGTGGGGTAGCGTTTCCGCGTGATGCAGCGCGTGATCCTGGCCGTGGTGGTGCTGTCCGCGTGCGGAAGCGGCGACACGGCCACCGAGGTGCTTCGTGGCACCGGTCCGTTCGTGGCCCAGATCGAGGTTCCTCGGGCCGCGGCCGCGGCCTCGTCGGCGAACATCGATCGCATGCGCGCAGCGCTGCTGCGCCGTGATCCGGCTGGCACGGCCGGGGTTTGGGGGCGCGAGCGCTCGCATGGAGACAGCCGGGGGGCGGCGTTCGTGTGGCTGCTCGAGCATGCTCCCGGCTACGGCGATGGCACGTCCCTGACCGACGTGGCCAGGGACATGGAGACCGAGCTCGAGAGCGAGGCGAAGCGGCGGGGCGTCAGCAAGACCTTCGAGGACACGCGCGGCGAGCGCCATATCGACGTGGCGTTCTCGATCGGGGAGGGAGCGCTTCTGACGCGCGTGCGGGCGCGCATCTTCGCCGCGGATCGCATGTACGAGACGGGATGCATGTGCTCTGGGCCCATGTGCTCCGCCATGCCGACCTGCACGCTCCCCGACCCGCCGCCGGGGGCTCTTCCGGTCAAACAGGTGATGCATCTGGGCAGGTAGCGCGGGGATTTGCGCGTGGACAAGGCGGGGGGCGTCCGGTAAGTACGTGGGCCGAATCGAACGGAGAGCTTCCATGATGCGCATCGGCCATATCCCCGTCGACCCGCCCGTCATCCTCGCGCCGATGGCGGCGGTCACCGATCTGCCGTTTCGCACCGTATGCGAGGAGTTCGGGGTCGGGCTGACCATCACCGAGTTCCTGTCGGCGCATGCGCTGTCGGTCGGCGATCCGAAGACGACCGGCAAGCTGACGGCGTCGCTGGATGGGCGCGTGTTCGGCGTGCAGATCTTTGGCCGCGAGGAGGAGCGCATGGCGGATGCCGCGCGGCTCGCGGTTTCGATCGGTGCGTCGCTCGTGGACATCAACATGGGCTGCCCGGCGAAGCGGGTGGTGGCGGGCGAGTGCGGGTCGGCGCTGATGCGCGAGCCGGCCATCGCGCAGGCGCTGGTGCGGGCGGTCGTGAATGCCGTGCCCGCGAATGTTCCCGTGACGGTGAAGCACCGGGCGGGGTGGGACCAGGGGCACAAGAACGCTCCCGAGTTCGCGTGCGCACTGGTCGAGGCCGGCGCGAAGATGATCACCGTGCACGGGCGCACGCGGACCCAGGGGTTCGCGGGGCACAGCGACCCGGACATCATCAAGGCCGTGCGCGAGATGGTGCCGGCGCACATCCCGGTCGTGGGGAATGGCGATGTCGTCGATGTCGAGGGGTACCTGCGGCTGCGCGAGCACACGGGCTGTGATGCGGTGATGATCGGGCGCGGGGCGATGGGCAATCCCTGGCTGTTCGCGCGGCTGCGCGAGGTGTGTGCGGGACGGCCGGATCCGGGACCGCCGGGCGTGGCCGAGCGCCTGACCGTGTTCCGTCGGCACGTGGGGCTCATCGAGACGCTGCGGGGCGGGCCGCGCACGCTGCACGAGGTGCGGAAGGCGTGCGCCTGGTACGCGCGGGGACTGTACGGCTGCAATGCGCTCCGGCTGCGCATCTGGGAGACGCCCGACCTGGAGGGGGCCAAGGCGCTCGTCGAGGAGTACTTCGCGCAGCTCATCGAGCGGAAGTCGCGCCTCGGCCTCGAGCCCGACGCTCGTAGCCACGCCGAGAACGACGGCAGCTTCGAAGCGTCCGAAGGTACGGAAGCCGCGTAAGTGCTCCGCGGGAGCCTGCAAGCGAAGGACTTCCTGGTCGCCGAGAGCGCGTCGATGCGCGCCGTGGTGACATTGCTCGGCGAGTATGCGGCCGACGGAGCGCCGGTCGTCATCTGCGGCGAGCACGGCACGGGGCGGGAGCTGGTGGCGCGCGTGCTGCATCAGAAGGGGCCGCGCGGGCGGGCGAAGTTTGTGGCCGTGCGACCGTCGTTCGAGGACGTGCCCACGGCGAGGCCGGTGGATGACGCGTGTGCGAGAGCGCGCCTGGCGCTCGACGCGGCTCGGGGCGGCACGCTGCTCGTGAAGGATCTGTCGGATCTGTCGGCGAGCTCGCAGCGCACGCTGAAGAAGGCGGTTCGCGACGAGATCGACGTGCACCTTGTCGGCACGGGCGACCTCGATCTCGACAAGGCGGTTGATGCCGCGATCCTGGCTCCGGACTTCTACGAGCTGTTCCGCGAGCACCGTATCGAGGTGCCCCCGCTCCGGGATCGACTGGACGATCTGCCGATCCTGTTCGAGCGCTGGGTGAAGCATTACGCGGCGGAGATCGGGCGCGCCAAGCCGACCGTGTCCACGCGCGCGCTGGTGCGGCTCGCCGAGTATCCGTGGCCCGGCAACGTGGCCGAGCTGAAGGCCATCGCCCGCCGGCTCGTCGTGCGCGTGACGCGGGCCCGCATCGAGGCGGGCGACGTGGACGAGATTCTCCCGACGGTGGCCGCGCGCGTGCCTCTCGAGGATCTCGCCTTCGAGGACATGGTGAAGGCGAAGCTCGCGGGTCTGCTCGCCCGCATCGACGGGTATCCGGTGCACGACCTCTACGAGAAGGTCCTCGCGCGCGTCGAGCGCCCGCTGTTCGATCTCGTGCTCGCGCACACCGGCGGCAATCAGCTGAAGGCGGCCGAGATCCTTGGGCTCAATCGCAACACGCTGCGCAAGAAGCTCGCAGACCTCGGCGTCACCGCGAAGCGCAAGGGTCGCGAGGACCGCGCGCTCGACGAGGCCTGAGCTGTCCCCCCCCGCGCTCTAGGCTCATTTCCGAGGGCGGTGCTGCGCATGCGCCCGGTCGGGCGCGCAGTCGATCCCGTGGAATCGCTCCTGGATTGGTAACGCATCTTCCATCACCCAGCGGGCCGTGACGCCGACAACGGCGACGCTGTCGGGCATCGGACTTGTATTCATTTCGGGAATGCCCACCGACTTCTTTGCCCTGCTGCGTCGAGATCACCGTGACCTCGCACGCGAGCTCGAGAGGTTGCTGGATCCGACCGCGACGATGGCCCAGCTCCGCGCATCGATGGACGAGGTGCGGCTTGGTCTCGTCGCGCATGCGGAGGCCGAGGACATCGTCCTCGCACCGTACGACGAGCCAGCCGAGCAGCTCGCGGGCGGGACGGGGACGGACCTGCTGCGCGACGAACGGCCGACCGCCCGCCTGCTCGCCGCCCTGGTCACCGAGATGCGCACGGCGCACCGCCAGCAACAGCGCGTGCTCACCATCCTGGTGAGCTCCCGCCCGGCTTCGCCCGGCTTTCGCGATCGGGCGCACGAGCTCCTCGATCTCATCGACGAGCACGACCGTGACGAGGCGGAGGTTCTGATCCCGGCCCTCCGGGCCCACGCCCCGGTCGACTACTCCACGCTGGCCGGTGCGTACGCGACGGAGCGGCTGCGCCAGCTCGCGATGCTGCAGCCGTCGGCCCCGGTGGTCCTGCCCTTCACGCCCGAGCGGTCCCGCGCGAGCTAGTACCTCCTCCTCGCTACATCTCGATCTGGAGACCCAGCTCGACGACGCGATTCGGAGGCAGGTGGAAGAACGCCGTCGGCGGGCGCGAGTTGTGCGCGAGGAACTTGAAGAGGGATTTGCGCCAGCGCGCGATGCCGGTCTTGCCCGTGACGACGAGTGACTGGCGACCGAGGTAGTACGTGGTGTCGGAGGTGTTCACGTGGAGGCCGTGCTTCTCGCAGCGAACGAGGATGCGCGGCACGTTCATCTGCTGCATGAAGCCAACGCGCGCGACCACGCGATAGAAGCCCTGGCCGAGCTCGGAGACCGAGAGCGACGAGTTGCCGACGGCGAACGGGATGTTCTCCGTGACGATGGACAGGAGCACCACCTGCTTGTGGAGCACCTTGTTGTGCTTCACGTGGTGCAGGAGGACGTTCGGCATGCCCGTCGCGCCCGACGACATGAAGACCGCGGTGCCCGAGACGCGCGGCGGTGGGGCGGACTCGATGTCGGCGAGGAAGAGGTCGTCGGGGATGGTGCCGGTCTCCATCATCTTCGACAGCTCGTGACGGCCGCGCCACCAGGTGGTCATGACGATGAAGACGCCCGTGCCGATGGCGAGCGGGAACCAGCCGCCGGCCGCGATCTTGACGACGTTCGACGAGAAGAAGAGGCCGTCGATGACGAAGAACGGGATGTAGAAGAGGAGCGAGGCGCCGAGGGACCAGCCCCAGTTGCGGCGCGCGACGAGCACGAGCAGGTACGACGTGATCATCATCAGGCCGGTGACCGCGATGCCGTACGCCGCCGCGAGGTTCGTCGACTTCTGGAAGGCGAGCACCAGGAGCACGCACGCGACCATGAAGAAGTTGTTGATCTCGGGGATGTAGATCTGGCCCTCGTGCTTCGAGGACGTGTGCATCACGGTGACGCGCGGCAGGTAGCCGAGCTGCACCGCCTGGTTGGTGAGCGAGAAGGCGCCGGAGATCAGGGCCTGGGACGCGATGATGGCGGCCATCGTCGCGAGGATGACCATCGGGATCAGGAACGGAGTGCCCTTCACGAGCCCGAAGAACGGGTGCGTGACCGTCGACGTCCACACGCCATCCACGAGCGTCATGTTGTCGAGGTAGAGCGCGCCCTGGCCGAAGTAGCAGAAGAGGAGGCCCGGGAACACGACGAAGGACCAGGCGATCCGGATCGGCGTCTTGCCGAAGTGCCCCATGTCCGCGTAGAGCGCCTCGCAGCCCGTCACGCAGAGGACGACCGAGCCGAGCAGGAGGAAGCCGTGCAGGCCGTGGTGCATCAGGTACGACAGCCCGTAGTGCGGGCTGATCGCGCGGAAGACGCTCGGCTGCTCGATGATGTGCGGGACGCCGGCGAGGCCGATCGAGACGAACCACAGCAGCATGATCCAGCCGAAGATCGATCCGAGCTTGCCGGTGCCGTAACGCTGGATCCAGAACAGGCCGACGAGGATCGTGACCGAAATGGGGATGACGAGCGGGGTGAGGCTCGCGTTCTGTTCGGAGAGACCCTCGACCGCTGACAGCACGGAGATGGCGGGGGTGATGAGGCCCTCTCCGTAGAGGAGGCCCGTGCCGAAGAGGGCGAGGAGCACCGGGATCGTCAGCCGGCGCCTCTTGTCGGACAGCTTCTGCTGCACCAGGGCCGCGAGCGCGAGCGTGCCGCCCTCGCCCTTGTTGTCCGCCCGGAGGACGAACAGGAGGTACTTCACGATGACGACGAAGATCAGCGACCACAGGACCAGCGAGACGACGCCGAGGACCGCCTCGGGGTTGGCCGCGTCGGCGTGGTGCGGGTTCTTGTGCTCGAAGCACTCCTTCATCGCGTACAGCGGCGACGTGCCGATGTCGCCATAGACGACGCCGAGTGCACCCAGCGAGAGCCAGGCCAGGGCCGACTTCGATGGGGCCACGCCGTGCGTCGACGGATGGACGTGGCGTGGTACCGCGTGCGCCGCCGAGGGACGCTTGGGCGTCGACTCGCTTGTTGGTTCGGGTCGATCGCTCAACCTGCCGAACCTCGTATCACGACGCGTGCGCCTTGTACCGGCCCTGCGCCGGTGATATCGCATCCCGACCTAACGAGGAGAGTGCCGTGAATCTCAGAGGTTGGAATCGTCATTGGACCGCGGCCACCCTGGCGCTCGTCATGGTTGTGGGGGCGGTAGCTGGCTGCGACAACCTCGGCGGCAAGAAGAAGGAGGAGGCGGGTTCGGGTTCGGGGGCGACCCAGCCGCCCGCGACGGGGCCGATCAAGATCGGTCACTACGCGTCGCTCACGGGTAACGAGGCCACGTTCGGCAATTCGACGGACCAGGGCATCAAGCTCGCGGTCGAGGAGCGGAATGCGGCGGGCGGCATCAAGGGCCGCAAGATCGAGCTCATCACCCTCGACACCGCGTCGAAGGCGTCGGAAGGCGGCACCGTCGTCACGCGCCTCATCACGCAGGACAAGGTCGTCGCGCTCCTCGGCGAGGTCGCCTCGAGCATCACGCTCGCCGGTGGCGATGTCGCGCAGAAGCTCGGCGTCCCGAACATCACGCCGTCGTCGACGAACGTCCACGTCACCGAGCTTGGCGACATGGTCTCGCGCGTGTGCTTCACCGACGACTTCCAGGCGTGGGTCATCGCGAAGTTTCTCTACGACAACCAGAAGATCACGAAGGTCGCGGTCCTCTATGACGAGGCCCAGGCGTACTCGAAGGGGCTCGTCGAGTACTTCACGGCGGCCTACAAGAAGCTTGGCGGCACCATCGTCACCGAGCAGGCCTACACCGGCGGCAACCCCGACGCCTCGGCGCAGCTCCAGACGATCAAGGGCTCGGGCGCGGAGGCGCTGTTCCTCCCCGGCTACTACGGCGACGCCGGCAACTTCATGAAGCAGGCGAAGCAGAAGGGCCTGACGATCCCGTTCATCGGCACCGATGGCTGGGACTCGCCCGACCTCCTGAAGATCGCGGGCGACGCGGCTAACGGTCACTACTTCTCGACGCACTACTCGCCCCAGGAGCCGCGCCCCGAGGTCCAGGCGTTCGTGAAGGCGTTCAAGGCAAAGTTCGGGGTCGAGCCCGACAGCCTCTCGGCCATGGGGTACGACGCCGCGCGGGTGCTCTTCGACGCGATGGATCGCGCGAGCAGCTTCGACGGCAAGACGCTCGCCGCGGCCATCAACGCGACGAAGGACTTCAAGGGCGTGACGGGATCGATCTCCATCGACGCCAACCGCAACGCGCAGAAGAAGGCCGTCATCCTCCAGGTCGTGGGCACGGAGTACAAGCTCGTGTCCGACATCTGGCCCGAGGGCATGGGCCCGCCGACGACCAAGCCGATGGACGACGGCGGCGCTGGCTCCGGCAGTGCGGCAGCAGGGAGCGCGGCGTCGACCGGGCCCATCCCGGCCGAGGGGGCGAAGGCGAATGCGGCGACGCCCGCCACCGGGGCCGCGGCCACGAAGATCGAGGCCGCCGTCCGGGGCGACGTGGACCTGAAGGGCACGAAGGCGCCGCCCAAGGCCATGAAGCCCGACGACGACAAGTCTGATCCCGAGGACGGCAGCGAGTAAGTCGCGTTGACTACGTTCCTCCAGACGCTCGTCAGCACGCTGTCGATCGGTAGCCTCTATGCGCTCATCGCGCTGGGCTACACGCTCGTCTACGGGGTCCTGCGCTTCATCAACTTCGCGCACTCCGACGTCGTCACCCTCGGAACATGGATCACGGTCTCGCTCGCGGGCGCCTTCGGCTGGGCCGCGTCGGGCTCGCCCGCCTTCGCGCTGCCGGTGATCCTCATCCTGACGATGGCCATCTGCGCCGCCGTCGGCATCACCCTCGAGTTCCTCGCGTACCGGCCGCTGCGCCGCGCGCCGCGCCTGAACGTCCTCATCACCGCCATCGGCGTCTCGCTGTTCCTCCAGAACTTCGGGCAGCTGAAGTGGGTGTTCGGTCCGCGCTACGCGGGCTCGCCGGCGTTACTCGAGGATCGCACCCTGGTCACGGTGTTCGGCGTGGGCATCCAGCTCGTCGACGTCGTGATCCTGCTCCTCGCGGTGGGGCTCGTCTTCGCGCTCGAGATGCTCGTGTTCCGCACGCGCCTCGGGCGCGGCATGCGCGCGGTGTCGTTCGACGAGCGCATCGCCTCGCTGATGGGCGTGAACGTGAACCGCGTCATCACCCTGACGTTCGGCATCGGCTCCGCCCTCGCCGCAGCCGGCGGCCTCATCTTCACGTTGAAGTATTCGAAGATCGGCCAGACCGCCGACCAGACGTGGGTGCTCCTTGGCCTCAAGGCGTTCGTCGCTGCGGTCGTCGGCGGCATCGGCAACGTGCGCGGGGCCGCCGCCGGCGCGTTGCTCATCGCCGGGGTCGAGCAGTTCGGAGCCGCGTACCTCTCGCCGAAGCTCCAGGACGTCTACGTGTTCCTCATCCTGATCGCGGTGCTCCTCCTGAAGCCCAGCGGCCTCCTCGGCAAGGCCGTGACGGAGAAGGTCTAGTGCACCTCCCATCCCTCTCCGATCGCGTCGCCGCGCAGCCCCGCTCGTGGTTCGGCTCGCTCGTCGGGTCGGTCTGGCCGCTCGCGTTCGGGATCGTCATCGCGCTGGTCCTGCAGACGGTGGTCGCGCCGAAGCTCGGGGACTACTGGGCGCGCATCCTCCTCGAGATCGGGACCGCGATCGTGCTCGCGGTCTCGCTGAACATCGTGAACGGGTTCGCGGGCCAGTTCTCGATCGGGCATGCGGGCTTCATGCTCGTGGGGGCCTACGTCTCGTGCATCGTCACGTACTACGGCTCCTTGAGCCTCTGGCAGAGCGCGGCCGTGCACGGTGGGTTCCTCGGCAGCGGCGACATGCTGTTCCTGCTCGCGGTCATCCTCGCGGGGTGCGGGGCGGCGCTCGCGGGCTTCGCCGTTGGCTTGCCGTCTCTCCGGTTGCGCGGCGACTACCTCGCGATCGTCACGCTCGGCTTCGGCGAGATCGTACGCGTCATCGCGACGCTCTCCGGTAACGTCCTCTACCCGAAGGAGTTCGAGGCGCGCGGCTGGCTCGACGCGCTGAACAACCTCGGTGGCGCGGCCGGCTTCGTGCCGAAACCCCCGTCGTACCTGTCACCGACGCCCTGGAACGAGGCCACGGGCCACGCCGGCGTCTTCTACGTCTACATCTTCGTGGCGATCGTGTGCATCGTCGCCTATCGGCTGAAGTCCTCGAGCAAGGGGCGGGCGCTCCTCGCCGTGCGCGAGAACGAGATCGCGGCCGAGGCGATGGGCATCGATACGAGCCGCGTCAAGGTCTCGGCGTTCACGCTGGCGGCCTTCTTCGGCGGCATCGGTGGGGCCCTGTTCGCCCACGAGTTCGGTCAGCAGCTGAAGCCCGGCGACCTCGGCTTCGCGAAGTCGATCGACATCGTCATCATCGTCGTGCTCGGCGGCATGGGCTCGATCTCGGGCGTGACCCTCGCGGCGGCGATCCTGACCATCCTCCCCGAGCTGTTCCGCGAGTTCGCGCAGTACCGCATGGTGGTCTACGCGCTCGCCCTCATCATCGTGATGATCGTTCGTCCCCAGGGCCTCATGGGGATCCACGAGCTGTGGGAGACCCGGGCGTGGAAGGCAACGATCGGCAAGGCGTGGGCAGCGCTCACGGCGAAGCTGCCGGCGCTCGGGACGGCCAAGGCGCTCACCATCACGTCGCGGCCCAAGAAGGAGGGCATCGCGCTCGCGGTGAAGGACGTCTCCATCGCGTTCGGTGGCCTCAAGGCGGTGAGCGGCCTGAACCTGTCCTTGCCGCCCCGGAGCCTGCATGGCCTCATCGGTCCGAACGGCGCCGGCAAGACGACCGCGTTCAATCTGCTGACCGGCGTGTACAAGACGCAGACCGGCGAGATCCTGCTGAACGGCCAGCGCATCGACGGCAAGCGCCCGAGTGCGATCGCGCGGGCGGGCATGGCGCGCACGTTCCAGAATATCCGGCTCTTCGGCGAGCTCAGCGTCCTCGACAACGTGCGCACCGCCGCCGGGGTGCGCGCGAAGAGCGGCCTGTTCCGCAGCCTCGAGCGGACGCCGCTCTATCTCGCCGAGGAGCGCGCTATCACGGAGCGAGCGTTCGACCTCCTCGAGGTGCTCGGGATCAAGAAGTGGGCGCACGAGCAGGCGAAGAATCTGCCGTACGGCGACATGCGCCGCCTCGAGATCGCGCGCGCACTCGCCACCGAACCCGAGGTGCTGCTCCTCGACGAGCCGGTCGCCGGCATGAACAGCTCCGAGAAGCGCGAGATGGCGTCGCTGATCCAGACGCTCCGCGAGCGCTTCGATGTCGCGATCCTCCTCATCGAGCACGACATGAGCCTCGTGATGGAGATCTGCGAGCACATCACCGTGCTCGACCATGGCGTCTGCATCGCGAGCGGCTCGCCGGCCGAGGTGCAGAAGGACCCGAAGGTCATCGAGGCGTACCTCGGTGTGCCCGACGACGAAGCGAGCGAGGAAGCGTAATGGCACTGCTCGAGGTGAAGGACCTCCACGTCCACTACGGCGGCATCCATGCCCTGAAGGGGGTGTCGTTCTCCGTCGAAGCGGGCACGATCGTGACGCTGATCGGCGCGAACGGCGCGGGCAAGACCACGACCCTCCGTGGCATCTCTGCCCTCGTGAAGCCGAGCAAGGGCTCGGTGACGTTCAACGGGAAGGTCATCACCAACACCCCGCCGCACGAGATCGTCGGGCTCGGCCTCTCCCATGTCCCCGAGGGGCGCGGCATCTTCGCGAACCTCTCCGTCGACGAGAATCTGCAGATGGGGGCGTACCTGCGTCGCGACGCGGCCGGGGTGGCGAAGGATCGCGACAAGGCGCTCGAGCTGTTCCCACGCATCCGCGAGCGCTTGCAGCAGAACGCCGGCACGCTATCGGGTGGCGAGCAGCAGATGCTCGCGATCGCGCGCGCGCTGATCGCTCGCCCCAAGCTCCTCCTGCTCGACGAGCCGTCGCTCGGTCTCGCGCCCCAGATCGTCGCCCTCATCTTTCAGATCGTCAAGGCGATCGCGAAGGACGGCACGACCATCCTCCTGGTCGAGCAGAACGCGCACATGGCACTCAAGGTTGCGACGACGGCACACGTCCTCGAGGTGGGAACGCTCGTGAAGTCGGGACCGGCCGCCGAGCTCGCCTCGGACGACGCGATCCGTAAGGCGTACCTCGGCGTGCACTAGTACCTCCCCTCAGAGGAGATGACTGGTTAAGGTCGACGAGGCGCGGCGGGACCTCGGCGCGGTCGTCTCTTGGTGGACCGGCGGACGACTCTGCTAGAGTGGGGCGTCCGCAATGGCCACCGCCCACGATGTAGCCGCGCACGCGCATCACGTCCCGGAGGAAGAGTTCCACCGCGGCGGCGAGCGCAAGACGTTGTTCGTGGTGGTGCTCGCCCTCGTGATGATGGTGGGCGAGCTCGTCATTGGCTACACGACGAACTCGATGGCTCTCACGGCCGACGGCTGGCACATGGGGACCCACGTCGGTGCCCTGGGGCTGACGCTGGTCGCCTACTGGTATGCCCGTACGCGGGCCAACCGCGGCGAGTTCACGTTCGGGACGGGCAAGGTCTATGCGCTCGCCGGCTTCACGAGCGGCGTGGTGCTCGCGATCGTCGCCATCCTCCTCGCCATCGAGGGCATCGAGCACCTGTTCAGCCATGACCCGGTGAACTACGGCGAAGCACTGGTCGTCGCCGTGATCGGCCTCGTCGTGAACGGCGTCTCGGCCCTCATCATGGGCCACAACCATCACTACGGACACGACCACGGTCACGGTCACGATCACGACCACGACCACGACCACGACCACGACCATGCGCACGATCACGGTCAGCACGACCACGCGCACGGCGAGGATCAGGTGGCGGTCCCCGGCCTGGGCGGCAAGAAGGCCGGCACGCTCGATTTCAATCTGCGGGCGGCCTACATCCACATCCTGGCCGACGCGATGACGTCGCTCATGGCCATCGCCGCCCTCGCCCTCGGCAAGTGGGCGAACGTGCAGTTCCTCGATCCGCTCATGGGCGTGATCGCGGGCGGTGTCATCATCTGGTGGTCCATCAACCTCTGCGGCGCGGCCTCGCGCCAGCTCCTGGACGTTGCATCCGAGGCCTCCGAAGAGGCGAAGGTCCGCGCCACGCTCGAGGGTATCGATGACGTGAAGGTCGCCGACCTCCACGTCTGGGATCTCGGCCGCGATCGTCGCAGCTGCGTGGTCACGCTCGTGACGAAGACGCCGCGCGATGTCGAGTTCTACCGGAAGCGCGTGCTCGACTCGATGAAGCTGTCACACCTGACGATCGAGGTGCACCGCTGCGATCATCACGAGGACTCGCACCGCGGTGCCGCGGCCATCGCTCACGCCCATGCCCACGGTCACGCGCACCGCCATGACCATGGTCATGACCATGACCACTAGCGCCAACGCCGCCTAGCGTTCCCAGCGCTCGGCATGACCCCGGACGCCGCCGAGGTCGACAGGCCAGAACTTCGTGCGACGCAATCCGAGCTGTTCGAGTACGGGCGTCGTCTTGCGTGTTGCAGGCGTGATCCAGACGAGCCGCCCCCGCGGCGCGAGCTGGCGCACGAGGTTAGGTAGCGCCTCGGACAGCAGCGCGGCGGCATCGACGTGCACGCGGCTGCCGAGCGGCGGATTCGAGATGATGAGGTCGATGGCGTTGACGTGGCCGCCATACGTGCCGGTCGCGAAGCCGTAGGTGCGCGCATCGCCAGGCGCCAGGGTCGCGGTGACCGTGGCCGCATCGAGGTTCGCACGCGCCGCCATGAGGGCGTCGGGATCGATGTCGGTACCGATCAGCACCGCCTTCGGCGCGAGCTGCGCGCACTCGACCAGCTCGCCACCGGAGCCCACGAACGGATCCCAGACGCGCTCGCCGTCACGCACCTCCGCGAGTCGCGCGAGCGCGGCCGCTACCGTCGGGTGTGAGGCCGCCGGGACCTCGGCCACGCGCCACGCGAACCGTGGATCGACCAGGCGTCGCGGCACGAGGTCGAGCGTGCGCTCCATGTCATCCACGAGGACATCCCACGTCGTGGCCGTCGGATCGTTCACGAGCTCGGGGGCCGCTGCGGTCACGTCGCGCGCGACCTTCCAGACGACCGCGCGCTTGTGGCCGCTCGCGAACTGCAGGCGCCAGCGAATCGCGCCCAAGGTCAGGGCGCGGAGCAGGGCGCGCGTCGATGCCGCCGTCATCACCGTCGTCACGGCCGCCGCGAGGTCCCCCGCGGGCAAGCGCAGCCGGATCGCCAGGGCGGTCCAGAGCCGCGACGCGAACAGGGCGGCGAGCGGCTGCGACCACGCCATCTGCACGACTCCGTCGGTCACCGGGGCCGGGTCCCCCGCGCGGTCGGCGGAGCCCGCGTCGGGCGCGCGGGGGTCGCGAATCTTGCGCGTGGTGAGCTCCTCGGCGAGGAGCACGGCCAGGCCGCCGCGCGTCGATAGCCGCAACGTGACGGGCGACGGCGGCGCGCTGGTCGTCGCGATCGTCGAGTCGACATCGCGCTGCGCCGAGCGGTCGGCCATGAGGATGGCGCGGTCGCGGCGGCGCGCGAGCTCGGCATCGGCGCCCGGGTCGAGGGCGGCGAGGCGCGCGCGGGCGGCGTCACCGCCAAGCTTGCCGAGGGCCTCGGCGAGGGCGCGACGCTCGTCGGGGGGAGCGTCGCCCGCGTCCCAGCGAGCGAGCAACGCGGTGCGGGCATCGTCGGCGGCCTCGCCGAGCTTGCCGAGGGCCACGATGGCGGCGCGGCGCGCCCGGGTCTCGGGGTCCGCGAGCGTCGCGAGGAGCGCGGTGCGGGCCTCGGCGTCGCCGGCGCGGGCGAACAGGCCGATGACGGCGAGGAGGCGAGCGCGGGCTCCGGCTTCGCCCTGGGCGGCGCGGGCGACGGTCGCGGCGAGCGCGGTGGCCCCGAGGGCGGCGAGGGCCGGGGCGGCGCGGGTGGCGGCGGGCTCGTCGCCGACCACGATCAGCTCGACCAGCCCGGCGATGTCACGCTGACCGGCGGTGAACCCCTTGGTGGCGAGGGCGGCCGCCAGGTCGAAGCTCTCGGCGCGCTTGCTCATGAGCGGTGGGTCCGGTGCACGGCGGCGAGAGCGCAGGCGAACGGGGGCGTGACGAGGGCAAGGGCGAGGACGAGGTTCGGCAGGAGGTGACGATAGCTCGCGAGCTGCGCCGCGGTGGGCTTCTTGCCCACGGGGAGCGGGAAGCGAAGGGCAATGAAGGCGAGCGCGAGATCGACGACGAGGAGCCCCGCAACCAGCGCGACGACAGGGAGGCGTGCGCGACGGACGACCGCGGCGCTATCGAGGAGCGGGGCAGGGAGGCCCGGCTCGGTGCTCGCGCCGGTCAGCGCGAAGAGTACGAGCAGGATGAGGCCGGGCAGGACGAGCGCCACCCCGCCGATCACGACCGCGATCGCGGCGGCGGCACAGGGCACGACGGCGCGGAGAAACCCGCGGGCGGCCGCCCGCATCCCGTCGAGCTGGGAGAGGCGCTGGCCGACGAGCGGTGCCGCGGCCCCGACGAGCGCGAGCTGGAACATCCAGGCGGTGCCGGCGACGACCCAGACAAGGCGCACGACGGACTTCACGTCGCCCGCCGTGGTGGGCTTCACGCCGCGCACCGCGAGCCAGACCGGAACAAACGCCAGGACCGACAGCAGGACCAATGGCACGGCGTGCCGCGCGAGGGTGCGCACCGCGGTCACAGCGCGCCCCAGCGGCGGAGCGCGGCCCGGACGTCGTCGGCTGAGTGCGCGCTGGCAATCTCGGGATCGTGGACGGCGTCGGCGTTGCGGCCGTACCAGATGGCGCGCCAGCCGGAGCGGCGGGCTCCCACGATGTCGGCGGACCACGAGTCGCCGATGTGGATCGGGATGACATCGGGAGGGCCCGCGCTGCCGAGCTCGTGGAGAGTGTGCGCGAAGATGCGCGGGTCGGGCTTCTCGATACCGAGGCGGCCGGAGTCCACGATCACCGGGAACATGGGAGCGATCGCGATCTCGGTGAGGAGCTCGACCAGGCGGCCCTCCGAGTTGGAGAGGACCGCGATCCGCGCCCCCGCCGCTGCGAGCTCCTGGGCGACGGCGAGCATCGGCGGGATCGGACGGCGAAACAGATTGCGAGTGGGCTGCTGCTCCCACAACCACTCGACGTGCGGGGTGGGTTCGGGGACGGCGGCACCCTGCAGCAGGTGCGCCATGAAGTCGCGCCACGGATGCCCCGTGCCCTGTGCGACCAGGGCGTCATAGTGCGCCCATGCCGCAGGCATGGCGGCGCTCAACGCTGCAACCTCGACGCTGAGGCCCCGCTCCCCGAGCCGCGTCGCGAGGAAGTCAAGGTCCAGCTCGATCAGCGTCTGGCCGGCGTCGAACGTGATGACAGGCTGCGAGATTCCGGCGTTGTACCGCACTGCCGCGTCGCAGCGGTATACTGGGCTCGATGTCGGGACCGACCACGTCCGCGCCCGTGCCTGGCGTGCTCGTCGTGTGGTCCGGGGCGACGCCCTTGGTCCAGCCGTTTCGCATTCCGGCGGAGGGCCTGATCCTCGGTCGCGAGCTGCTCGACAACTCGCCCGACGATCGCATCAGCCGGCAGCACGCGCGCGTGGCCTGGCGGGACCGCCGGTTCATCGTCACCGACCTCGGTAGCCGGAACGGCACCTACGCGGGCGGTCACGCGCTCGTCGATCGCGAGGTCACCGTCACCGCCCCCTCCGTGGTGCGAACGGGACGCACGGTCTGCGTCCTCGTCGATGACATCCGCAAGTTCGAACGTGCGCCCGTCGAGCAGCGCCACGACGCCGTGATCGGTCCGAGCACGGCCCCGATCTGGCTGGCGGTCGAGCAGGCCGCGCGCGACGACGTGAACTTGCTCATCGTCGGCGAGCCCGGCACCGGCAAGGGCCACATGGCCCGCGGCTACGCGCGTACGCGCAATCGTCCCGAGGTCGGCTTCAACCCGACGATCCAGGCCGTGCCGCTCGAGCGCAAGGTCGGTCCCGATGTCGAGACGCTCCTCCTCGAGCAACTCGGCAAGCTCGGGCCGCAGAACACCGCGATGCTCGTGAAGCTGCTCGATACGCGTCCGAACCTCCGCGTGTGCTCGACGGCCGTCATGGAGCTCGAGCACCTCGGGATGAACGCCACACTCGCGAAGCGGCTCCAGACCCGCATCGTCCACGTCCCGCCGCTGCGCGAGCGCCCGGACGAGATGGCGGTCCTCGTTCACGATGCCGTCAGCGGGGCCGAGCCGGGCCTGCAGATTCACTCGACCCTGATCGAGGCGTGTCTCTTGCGCCCGTGGCCGGGCAACACGCGCGAGCTCGTCGGCGAGGTCGGGCGCACCGCCCACACTGTCGCCGCGCAAGGCAAGAACAACATCCGCGGCGAGGACATCGACAACGACGCCGGTCACCTCATGATCGGGGCGCCGACGCTCAACGCGGCCGTGCAGCCCACCGCCGTCGACAAGCCAGCCCCGCGCAAGCGTCCGACGCCACGGCCCGGCGACAACGACTAGCTAACGCTTCTTCTTCTTCGGCGGCGGCGGTTCGGGCAGCGAGACCACGGCGAGCGCCTTCTCGACATCCATGATGCCGAGGGCGGGACCAGCGGCGGCGGGGGTCGTCTCGACGAGCTTCAGCACGTAGAGGGCCTGGCGGGCACTCTGGAATCGCTCGGCGGGCCTGCGCGCGAGGAGCTTCCGGCAGAACCGCTCGAGCATCGGCTCGACGATCAGGGCGGGCGCGATGTCCGCGAACGTCGGCGGATCGCGACGGAGCTTCGCGTGGAGAATCTCGATGGGGCGGCCGTGGAACGGCGCCATGCCGACGAGCATCTCGTACACGATCATGCCGAGCGAGTAGAGGTCGACCCGGTGATCGATGGCCTTGCCGGCCGCCTGCTCGGGCGCCATGTAGAGTGGCGTGCCGACGACCTCGCCGGTGGCCGTGAGCGGCTCCATCGCGTCCTCGCTGTCCTCGCGAATCGTCGCGATGCCAAAGTCGACGATGCGGGCGTGGTCGCGCTGGTTGCGCCACTCGACCAGCACGTTGTCCGGCTTGAGGTCGCGGTGGATCAGGTCCTGGGCGTGGGCGTGCTCGAGCCCGCGGAGGATCTGCGCGGTGATGAGCATGACGCGCTCGGGCGGCAGCGGCATGGTCATGATGGCGGTGAGTGGCTCGCCCTCGACGAACTCGTACGCGATGAGCGCGCGACCGTCCGCCTCCACGAGCTCGACCACGCCCCCGATGTGCGGATGCGCGACGCGTGACGCGAACGTGGCCTCGCGGCGGAACCGCTCGACGGCCTTCGTGTTCTGCACGAGGTCCGGGCGCAGCGACTTCAGGGCCACGACGCGGTTCGTGTCGATGTGCTTGGCGCGGTACACGACCCCCATCGCGCCGGCGCCGACCTGGCTCTCGATGAGGTAGCCGCCGATGACCTGACCCGACAGGTCCTCCACGATCGCGGGCGCGGAGGTGCGCGCCTCGACGACCCCGAGCTTGGTCCGCTTGGCCTCGACCAGCGTGTCGCCGTCGTTGGCGCTCGGCTTGCGGCCCATGGCCGCATTGTAGCCCTACTCGCTCGGGAATGATGCGAACGCGGTGCCGCGGTCGATGCGCGCGTTCGCCTGGTCCTGCACGAAGGCGCGCAAGGCCACCGGGTCACGAGGCGCCTCGTCGAGGCGGAGGACCCGCATGAGGCCGCGGGCGTGAGAGATGGCGATCGCGCGGTCGCCCGACGGCGTCAGGCGAACGACGTCGAAGCCACGCAGGGCGAAGCGGATCGTGCTTCCAGTGCGGATGTCGGTGATGGCGACATCGCCGCTCGCACGGCGCGTGAGGACGTGCGTCTCCGTGATGTCGGCCACCGTACCCGCGATGCCGCCCGCATTGCCAAGGCGGGAGATGGTGCCGTCCGGGCGCACGATGATGACGAGGGTGTTGTCCGAGGCGAACGTGTTGGTGGTGCCGCGGATGACGATGCCGGCTTCGAGGGCGTCGACCGAGCCGAGCTTGACGGTGGCGTCGAGGCCGAGGTCGATGGTGCGCGTGCCCGCGTCGCTCCAGATGACGACCTGGTTGTCCTCGAGGATGGCGACGCTGCCGTCGCGGGCGAGCGCGAACGGGGCGAGCGCGCCGGGCCGGCTGCGCAGGCGAACGCCCGCCTCGGAGTAGAGGGTCAGGGCGTGATCGGGGCCGTACACCAGGAAGCGCCCCCCGGCGTAGGCCGCGGCCGCGGCCCCGGGGGCGGACAGGCGCTGCCGCACCACCTGAGGCTCCGAGCGCTGCCGGACCTCGAGGCCCTCGCTCGTGAGGATGGCGAAGCGGTCGTTCGGGATATCGCACGCGATCGCCGCGCGCAGCCGGATGCCGAGATCACGCGGGGCCTGACCGCCGAGCTCGACCAGCGTGTCCGCGTCGCGCCAGGCCGCCTCCGGACGAAGGCGGAGCCAGCGGCCGGCTTGCTCGCAGAAGAGCAGGGGCGAGGCCGTCATGTCGGGGTCGGCGCGATCCTCGACGACCGTGGAGGGGCCGCCGGTGAAGGACGTGCGCCCGTACGTCGCCGTGGAACCCCACGACCGGGTCAGGATGTACGTGTCGGTCAAGCCCGCTACCTCGCGGGTCCCCGGGGGGAGCGCGTGAAGATCGAGCAGGCGATCGAGCGACCACGACCGCATGGTGCCGGCGCGGTCGATGCCGAGGAGATGGTTCCCCACGAGATCGATGCGCTGGAGGGGGGCCGCCGTCTGGAGGAGCACCAACGACGTGTCACCCGCCGTCCACTCGACGCGCTCGCTGTTCACGTAGACGAGACCACCGGGTCGCCAGGCGGGCGCGATATCGGGATTCGGCAGCGCCGTGCGCCGCGGCGGCTGCCCCGTCTCGAAGGCGAGCATGTCGCGGTCGACCGTCCCGAGCACGAGGTCGCCGCAGTACACGGCCATCTCGAAGGTCCCGGGCACGGTCCAGCGCCCACGCTCGGTGAGCGAGCCGTCGGCGGCGAGGCCCCGATCCACGAGCTCGCCGTTCACGACGTAGGCGACGCGCTGGCCATCGGGGCGGACGACCAGCCAGGGGGTGGAGGTCGGCTCGAGCGCCTGCGCGGTCCCGCCGTCGGGCAGGACGTACACGCCCGCCGGCGTGGCGTACACGAGCGCCGTCGCCAGGCGGCTCGCCACCAGCACGTCCGCAGCGAGCTCGGTCGGAGGCCGGCCCCGCTGATCGACGAGCAGGAGCGTCCGCTCGGCCAGTACGACCACGCGGTCCCCGGTCTCGACGATGGCCACCGGCTTGCGCCCCGTATCGAGGGGCGTGCTCGCCCCGGTCGCACGATCGATGCGAATCAGGCCACGTTCCTTCGTGAGCCCGAGCAGCGCGCCGCCATCGGCCAGCCAGTGAACTTCGTTGATGGGCGTATCGAGGGCCAGCCGCGTCGACGGTCCTCGCAGGTCGGGCGACAGGATCCGCACCGACTGCCAGCCCGCCTCGATCACGACGATCGCGGTGCCATCCGGGCTCGGCCGGGGCACCGCGAACGAGGTGCCGAGCGCGATGCCACGGCCCGCGCCGGCGGTGAGCGCGGTGGTCACGATGTCATGCGCGTTGGCCCACGCCGGAGACTCGGGCGGCAGCGAGCTCAGCATCGCCAGGGCGACATCGGGAGCCGCTGTCGCGAGGTTCGCGATCAGATCGCCGAGCCGGGCCTCGGCGTTCGCCTGCGCCCGTTCGGCGGAGCGGCGCGCCGACAGCACGCCTCGCAGCGAGATCGTCGAGACGATCGCGATCGCGATCAGCGCCAGCAGGCCGAACGTCACCGCGAACCGGTAGCGCGACACGAAGCGGGCGAGGCGCTCGCGCAGGTTGTACTCGTGCGTCGGCACGAGCTGGCCGCCGAGGAAGGCGCGCAGGTCGCGGGAGAGCGCACCGCCGTCGGCATAGCGGTCGTGGGCGCGCGGCGCCGTCGCCTTGCGCACGATCGTGACGAGGTCCCGCGGGACATCGGCCGGAATCCGGGTGAAGTCGAGCCCGCGCTCCGCGGCGCTGGCCTCGATGCTCTCCGTCGCGGACAGCTTCGCGAACGGTCGCTCGCCCGTCAGCACGTTGTAGAGCGTGACGCCAAGGGCGTAGACGTCCGAGGCGCGGTTCGCCGGCTCGCCGCGCGCTTGCTCTGGCGGCATGAAGCCGGGGGTGCCCAGCGTCGTGCCGAGCCGCGTCAGGTCGCCCGTGGACTCGCGCTCGAGGGTCAGCTCGGGAGTCTCGTCGAGCACGCGCGCGATGCCCCAGTCGATGAGCAGCGTCTCGCCGTACGCGCCGACGAGGATATTCGAAGGCTTGATGTCGCGATGGATCACGCCCTGCGCGTGCGCGTACGCCGCGCCCTCGACCACGCCCGCCACCTGGGCCACGAGGGCGAGGCGCCCGCGGAGGTCGCTGCTCGCGATCAGGCGATCGAGCGAGGTGCCATCGATCTTGTTCATCGCGTAGTACGGGCGGCCGGCCTCGTCGCGACCTGCATCGAGGAGCGTGATCAAGTTGGGATGCTGGAGGCGCGCCGCGATCTTCACCTCGCGGTCGAAGCGCTCGAGGATGCTCGCGTCGTTCGAGAGCGCCTGCTTCACGGCGACGACCCGACCGAGTTTGTGGTCGCGCGCCTCGAATACGCGCCCCATGCCGCCGCGCCCGAGCTCGGACAGCTCCTCGAAGCGCGCGGGGACGCGCACCTCCAGCGAGCGGGCCATCGGCGACTGGGGGAGCGTCGCGTCGAACCCATCGCGTCGCCCGTCGGCTCCGTTGCGCTCGGTCGGCCCGCCATCAACCGCATCGATCGTCCCGCGCTCCCAGCGCCGATCGGGCGTATCAGCCATCAGCGCTCGGGCGTGAGCTCGAACCGGAAGCCGTCAGGGTCTCGCTCGAGGGTGATCTTCGTGCCGCGCACCGTCCACGTCAGGGGAGCGGAGGGCAGGGCGGCCAGCGCGTCGATGCCGAGCGCCTCGGCGACGCGATTCGCCGCGGCGAGGACGACCGCATCCGTGGCGTTGTCGGGGCGCGGCACCGCCGAGTCGACGGTGAGCGAGTCGAGGCAATCGTTCGCGTCGAAGGTCGCCATCGCCTCGACCCCGAGCTCGGGGACCGGCGTCTGCTTTGGCGCGAGGCCCACGGACGGGTTCGCATGGCCGGTCGTGCGGTACGAGCGCGCGCCGGGAAACAGCGCCAGGACCTTCTTGCGGGTCATGCCCCACGCGAGGTCTGCAAAGTGCGTGGTGCGCGCCCACGAGCTGGCGCCCTGTCCGAGAGGTGAGCTCATCCAGGACATCGTACCGCACGATCCCCGCATACCCGGGCGCTACCTAGCTGGCGAGACGTTCGCGTGCGAACACCTTGCACATGGCTGATGACCGTGAGGGGAGGCCGACCCGGCGCCTCGGGCGACGTGAACCCGTCGAGGCGGAGGCGACTCAGGTCTCGGTGATGGTGGTCGCGGAGGGCGTGGAGCTCCGCGCCAACGGACAGTCGTTGGTGGTGTCGAAGCCGGATGCGCGTCGGCTGCTGGCGGGCCTGCTCGAGCTGCTCGGCTGACTACTTGCGGTTCTTCTTGCGCGCGGCCTTCTCGGCCTTGCGCTTCGCGAGGGCCTTCGCCTTGTCGCTGGCGCGCACGGCGCCGACGTTCGCCTTCGTACCCGGCGGCGTGAAGCCCTTCGGCAGACCGGGGATGTTGCCCGGCGGCAAGCCCGGCATCCCGGCCATGTCCGGCATGCCCCCGCCCGCGGCCATCAGGGCGTTGATGTCCATGTTGGCCAGCTTCTTCATCTGCGAGAACTGCTTGAAGCCGGGGATCTTGCCCATCAACCCCGTCGACGCGCCGAGCTGCACCATCATCTGGCGCATCTGCGCGAACTTCTGCAGCAGCTCTTTGACGTCGTTCTCGGAGCGGCCGGAGCCCTTCGAGATGCGCTTCACGCGGCCCGGCTCGAAGTCCGCGCGGCGGCGCTTCGCCTGCTTGCCGGCCGTTGTCGCGAAGTCTTCCCACGAGGTCGTGACGAACACCTGCGGGTTCAGCCGCTCCTCGATCGTCATCGACGAGATCATCGCTTCGATCTTCGTCAGCTCGCGGTCGTCGAGGTTGACGCCCTCGGGCAGGCCACCGTTGAAGAACGGCAGCTTCTCGAACAGATCCTTCAGCGATCCCATCTTCTGGATCAGCCGGATCTGCTCGAGGAAGTCCTGCATGTCGAACTTGCCCTTGAGCATGCGGAGGGCGTCTTCCTCCGCCTTCTCCGCATCGACGACCTGCTCGAAATCTTTGACGAGGCCGACGATGTCGCCCATCCCGAGGATGCGCGAGGCGAGACCCTCGGGGCGGAACTCCTCGAGCTTGTCGAGGGACTCGCCCATGCCGAGGAACTTGATCGGCTTGCCCGTGATCTCCTTGACCGACAGCGCCGCGCCACCGCGGGCATCGCCATCGAGCTTGGTCATGATCACGCCGTCGAGGTTCAGGCGCTTGTTGAACGTGTCCGCGACGTTCACCGCGTCCTGACCGGTCATCGCGTCGAGGACGAGGAAGATGTTCGCGGGCTGCGTCGCCTTGTCGATGTCCTCGAGCTCCTGCATGAGGGGCTCGTCGATCGCGAGGCGACCGGCGGTATCGTAGATGATGACGTCGCAGCCCTCGGCGGCGGCCTTGTTGGCGGCCTCGCGGCAGATCGTGACCGGGTCCTTCCCCTCGATGTGGAAGACCGGCATGTCGAGCTGACGGCCGAGGGTCTTCAGCTGCTCGACGGCGGCCGGACGATAGATGTCGGCGGCGACGAGCATCGGCTTCTTGCCGTGGGTCTTTTCGAGCCAGCGCGCGAGCTTGCCGCAGCTCGTGGTCTTACCCGAGCCCTGCAGACCGCACATCATGATGCCGGTCGGCCCCTTCTTCGCCCACCGGAACTCGGTGTCGATGGGGCCCATCATCGCGATCAGCTCGTCCTGGCAGATCGCGATGAACGCCTGCTCGGGGGTGATCGTCTTGGTGCCGTACTCCTTGCTCTTCGCGCGGAGCTCGACCTGCTTGCCGCGCGCCTGCTCGCGCACGCGCTCGAGGAACCGCTTGACGACGCGGAACTCGACGTCGCCCTCCAGCAGCGAGAGCCGGACGTCGCGGAGGGCATCCTCGATGACGTCGTCGTTCAGCTCCGCGACCCCCGTCAGACGCTGACGGGCCGCGCGGAATCCCTTGGCAAGTGTCTCCAGCACGGCCTGGCTATATCACGGGAGTGCGCAATCCCCGAGCCCACGCGGCACGGGTCGCGGCACTCTGCACCGACGGCTCGGCGTCCTGCGCCAGGTGGTCGAGGATCAGGTCGTCACCGACGAGCCGGAACTTCCACTCGAGGGCGTGGGCCACGGCCAGCCGCCGGAGCGGATCCGCGGAGATGGCCCACGTGGACGCCACCTGGGTCGCGGCCAGCGGCCGGGCCTCCTTCAGCGCCATGGCGAGGCTCCGGCCGATCACCTCGGCGGCCTGCTCCGGATCCAGCCCCTGGCGGTCGATGGGGGTGTCATCCTCGAGCCCGCACTCGACGCAGTCCGGCTCCGGCGCCTCCACCGTTGTTGCCGCAACGGCGGGCGCTGCCGCGCTGCCCGCGTAGATCGCGAAGGCCGTCAGCCGGGACAGCATCGAACGCAGATTGAGAGATCCCATGACTCGCTCTCGTTGGTGCGAACCCCATGCCCGCATCGCAACCTGCTACCTCGGGCAGGGCGGTGCATATTCCCCGGCGTATCTTCGTCGAATGCGGCCCCTCGCGCTCCTGCTCCTCGTGGCCTGTGGCGCCGCCAGGCACCCTGACCCTGTCGGCGCCCCGACGGTTGTCCAGCATGCCAACGGCCATGACGCGGCGCGTGCCTTCACGGACGGAGATCGGGCCGACGTCGCAGCCACGCTCGCCGCGCAAGCCGCGGCCTGGAATCGCGGTGACCTCGACGGGTTCATGGACAAGTACGCGCGCACCGACCGGCTCGTCTTCACCTCGGGCGGCAAGATCCGCCGCGGCTGGCAGGCGACCTACGACGCGTTCCGCACCAAGTACGCGACCGCACCCGGCACGATGGGCACGTTGACGTTCGACGTGCTTCAAGTCGATCCCGCCGGCGCCGACGGCTGCATCGTCCTCGGTCGCTGGACCCTCGTGTCAGGGGCGCACCCCGCCACCGGCCTCTTCTCGGTCGTCCTCGAGCGTCAGGCCGGCGGTTGGCGCGTGATCCACGACCACACGTCCGCGGATCCGTGATCAGCCGGCGAGGCCGTCGTCGTAGGGCTGGGCCTCGTAGTCGTCGCGGTACAGGGCACCGAGGTGGCGGTCGCAGAAGACGGCGATGAGCTCGGGGTCGTACATCTTGCCGGCGGTCTTGCGCAGGATCGCTTCGCACTCCTCGAGCGGGAGGGCCTGCTTGTACGGGCGGTCGGTGGCCATCGCGTCGTAGGCGTCGGCGATCGCGACGATGCGGGCGACGAGCGGGATGTCCTCGGCGAGCATCTTGTCGGGGTAGCCCGAGCCGTCCCAGCGCTCGTGGTGATTGCGGACCGCGGGCATGATCGGATGGAGCATCTCGATCTTCGACGCGATGTCGTAGCCCTTCACGGGGTGCTCGCGCATGTGGATCCACTCCGCGTCGTCGAGGGGGCCCGGCTTGAGGAGCACGGCGTCCTTGATCCCGATCTTGCCGATGTCGTGGAGGAAGGCGCCGAACTCGAGCGTCTCGAGCCCCTCGACCGGATAGCCCGCCTCCTTGGCGAGGATGATCGAGTAGGCGGCGACACGCCCGCAGTGCCCCTTGGTGTACGGGTCCTTGGCCTCGATGGCCTCGGCCAGACCGAAGAGCGCCTGCCGGTTGGCCGCCTTCAGCTTCAGGTAGCTCTCCTCGAGGTCCTTGGTGCGTTCCTTGACGACGACGTCGAGGAGGGTCTCGCGGCGCTGGAGCTTCTGCTGATCGAGGGACAGCCTGCGGACCAGGTCGCGCTGATCCTCGACGAGGTTCAAGAGCTTGGTCCCCTCGCTGACGAGGCCCACGAGGCGGCTGCGCTCGGAGGGCTTCGCGACGAGGCGGATGATGGCGCCCTCGTGCACGGGACGATAATCGAGCTCGACCGCTTCGTCGGGGGACGCGACGAGGGCGATCCGGAGGGCCTCGGGCGAGTGAACGGTGGAGGCCGCGAGGAAGGCGACCCCGTCGAACGCATGGGGCGACGCGGAGATGTGGTTCGCGACGATGACGTGGGCCGGCGACCCGCGCAGCTTGTTGAGCGCCTCGACGGTGGAGCGCGCGGTCTCGACGGCGAGGCCGAGGCCACCCAGGAGCTCGGCGAGCTCACCCAACGCCTCCGGCTGGGGATGCACGACGAGTGCTCGGAACCGTCTCACCCGTCGACTATAGCGCCGATCACTCGTCGAGCCGGCCCTCGGCGAAGGCCGTCGGGTGCGAGGTGCGAGCGGGGGCCCGAGCGGGGGCCCGAGCGGGTGATTGACCGGTCGGGCGGAGGCCGATATCGTTCTGGGCTGCGCTCGTTCGACGGGCTCATTCGGGGGTGAGCATGGACGTGTCACGATGAGGTGCTTCGCGACGGCGGGGAGGATCCTGAGCCTGGCCTTGATCGTCGCGTGCTCGGGCGACGACGGGGGCACCGACGGCAACGACAATGGCAACGACGATGCGGACGGCTCCGCGCCGGACGCCGCGAGCATCGCGTGCGATTCGTTGATTCCCCGGCAGTTCGGCAGCGGCGGCTGTCGGCTGGTCCTGGTGTCCCCGGCCAACTGCGAGGCCGTGGACTTCTCGCGGCTCGGCTACGTGGAGTTTGCCTGGAGCACCGAGACCACCTTCTGCGAGGGCCCTCACAAGTTCTTCCTGGCGGGACACCCGTCCGCGACCTGGGAAGCCGACAACGGCTTCCTGATCGATCTGGCGTCGACGGATGGCTCGTTCGTGGCCCTCGGGAACCGCGGGTCGCAATACGCCATGACCCGCAACATCGGGGGCGTCGTTCGGCTCGTGGAAGCGGACCTGGAGGGCATCACCACCACCACCGGGCAGTACCACTGGACCGTCGCGGGATTCTTCGCCCTCGAGAACGGAGGCAGCGTCGCGGGCTCGGGGACGTTCACGGTCCGGTAGCCGACGGCTCGACGGGGGGCCTTGGGGTAAGGTGTCGTCACGTCGATGCAAGGTGAGGTAACCGGCAACCTCGCGGGCCTGAAGGCCAGCGAGATCAAGGCGCTCGAGCGCCTGTACCGGCGGCGGGTCGCCCCGACGGACGTGGTCTCGAGCGAGCTCGCGCAGCAGATGGCGGCGCAGAGCGCGGAGCTCCATCGCCAGGTCGGCGTGCTCATCGACCGGCGAGGCGCGATCCAGCATGTCGTCGTCGGTGACGCGTCGAAGATCACGCTCCCCGACGTCGGCCGCATGCGTGGTGGCGCGGGCCGCTTTCGCGGCTTGCGGCTCGTGCACACGCATCTGCGCGGCGAGAGCCTGACGCGCGACGACTTCACCGACCTCGCCTTGCTACGCCTGGATGCCGTGGCCGCCATCACCGTCGACGCCGCGGGAGTCGCGGGCAAGCTGCACATCGGGCACCTCGTGGCCGACGCGACGGGGAACCAGCCGTGGACCGAGCTGCCCGCCGAGCCGGCCACGGCCCCGCGAACGAACTTCGCCGAGCTGATCGCGCGCCTCGAGGCGGACTACGGCCGCACCCGCAAGGTGGCCGCGACCGACGCGGGCAAGGATCGCGCCCTGCTCGTGCACGTGCAGGTCGGTCGCGCGAAAGACAGCGAGGCCCGCGTCGCCGAGCTGCGCGAGCTCTGTCGGACCGCCGGCGTGAAGGTCCTCGACATCCTCGTGCAACGGCGCCCAGAGGCCGATCCGAAGTATCTCGTCGGCAAGGGCAAGCTCGAGGAGATCCTCCTGCGCGCGATGCAGCTCGGCGCCGAGGTCGTGATCTTCGACCCCGATCTCACGACTGGCCAGGCTCGCTCGATCAGCGATGCGACGGAGCTGAAGGTCATCGATCGCACGATGCTGATCCTCGACATCTTCGCGCAGCACGCCACGAGCCGGGACGGCAAGCTGCAGGTCGAGCTCGCGCAGCTGAAGTACGTGCTGCCGCGCCTCATCGAGAAGAACACCATGATGTCGCGCCTCACGGCCGGTCCCGGTGGCAAGGCGGGCCTGGGGGGCCGCGGTCCCGGCGAGACGAAGCTCGAGATCAATCGTCGCCGCGCCCGCGAGCGCATCCAGCTGCTCGAGAAGCGCCTGGATGACCTCGCTGGTGATCGCCGCCTCCGCCGGCAGCGGCGCCAGCACCGCGACGTTCCGATCGTGGCCATCTGCGGCTACACGAACGCCGGCAAGTCGACGCTGCTGAACGCCCTCACGCAAGGTGATGCGCTGGCCGCCGACAAGCTCTTCGCGACCCTCGATCCCATCTCGCGGCGGCTGCGCTTCCCGCACGAGCGCGAGGTCGTGATCACCGACACCGTCGGCTTCATTCGCGAGCTGCCCGAGGAGCTGACGCGCGCCTTCCGCGCCACGCTCGAGGAGATGGAGGACGCCGACTTGCTCGTCCACGTCGTCGACGCATCGGATCCCGATCGCGATCAGCACATCCGGGCCGTCGAGGCGATCCTCAATGACCTGGGCCTCTCCGACAAGCCGCGCATCCTCGTCTGGAACAAGGCCGACAAGCTCCCGCCCGTCGAGGCGGAGCATCTCGCGGCGCACGGGCAGGGCGGCTTCGTCGTGAGCGCTCTCGAGCGCGCGACGTTCGGTCCGCTCCTCCTCGCGATCGAGCGCGCGCTCTGGCAGGCCGGTCACGACACGCCGGTCGCCAGCGCCAGTCACGCCTGAGTTATCTTCGCTCCGCGGATGGCGGGGCCCTATCGCGTCACGGGGCCCGAGCGGCAGGCGGAAGCGCCGAGCGATCAGGGCATCGTCGGCGATGTCATCGCTCAGTTCGCGGATCAGTTCGCGTTCCTGCGCGAGCTGGTGCAGAACGCGATCGACGCCGGCTCGCCGAGCATCGAGGTCCAGGTCGCGTGGGACACGGCACTCCAGTGCGTGCGGGTGCGCGTGCGCGACCGGGGCGCGGGCATGACGCGGGACGTGATCGAGAACCAGCTGCTCGTCCTGTTTCGCTCCACGAAGGAGAGCGACCGCACGAAGATCGGCAAGTTCGGCATCGGCTTCGCGTCGGTGCTCGCCCCGAATCCGGCCGTGGTCGTCGTCGAGACCGTCTCCGCGGCGGATCCGCCGGGGCAACGGCGGCGACTCGCCCTGCATCTGTCGCGCGACCTGACGTACCGCCTGTTCGACGCGGGGCCCGCGACGCAGGTGGGGACGCTCGTCGAGCTCGAGCTGCCGATGGAGGCGTCCGCCGTCGACGCCTTCATCGACCAGAGCCTCGCGGCGCTCGAGCGGTGGTGCCGGCATGCGGCCGTGCCCATCCGGGCCGAGACCACGGGCACCGATGGCGTCACCCGGCGCACGCAGGTGGATCGCCCGCTCGGCCTGCCCGGTGCGCTCGTGGACGTTCGCGCCGAGCTCGACGACGGGCAGCTCACGATCGTCCTGGGACTCATGGAGGGCGCGGCGACCTCGCTCGGGTTCTTCAATCACGGGCTCATGCTGTGGGAGACGACCGAGCTGCTCATCGGGCGGTACGCCTGCAAGATCCAGGATTCGCGGCTGGGGCACACGCTGTCGCGCGACAACGTGCGGCGCGACGCGGCGTACGCGCACGCGATCGGCGCGGCACGGAAGCTCGTGGCCCAGCTCCACGTCGCGATCGAGGCCGCGCTGAAGGCGCGAGCGAGTGACCCGGATCTCACCTCGTATCAGCAGCTCGAGCGCGCGGTCGTCGCGGCGAGGATCGACCTGCCGGCGGATCGATGGTACGTGCCGCTCGTCGATCCCGTGATCGTGGACGGCGAGAC
>LNFM01002288.1_pt1 | contig 40436 bp, 87 predicted proteins | sample 596031 | NCBI WGS metagenome assembly LNFM01 (sample SAMN04254537, study PRJNA301005) | activated carbon metagenome | isolation source: dual media filters at the Ann Arbor, Michigan drinking water treatment plant | place: USA: Ann Arbor | reverse complement strand
CTCAAACCCTACAACTGCTCTCCATTCTTCAACAGAAATCATGGAGTGTCCTTCCTTTCATCGGTAATTCATTCTTGTGTTCTAGCCAGTACTTCGCCATTGGAACTAGGTAGGATAGATTGGGAATCGTTTCTAAACCCTCTCTACTAACATTCTGTGCACTAACAACTTCTTCAGTTAGGCTCTGATAGCTGCAAAAAGCCTCTTCAGTTAACTGAGTACAAAACATATGTAGTCCTGCATCTTTAAACAACTCTAATCTAAAGAATTTCCAATGATCTTTTGAGGTAGCAATTCCAGTTTCTTCTTGGAACTCTCTAACCATAGCATCAATAGGTGTCTCCCCAAATTCAATCTTACCTCCTACACCATTCCATAAGCCAGCCTGCCATTTTGGTTTAGTCTTGCGGATAAGCAGTACACTAGTAAGAGAGCTATTGAAAGCAAATCCTAAACAATACTCCATGTTACTCTCCAACTGCACGTTTAAACCAACTATTCATCATTGTAATGAACTCTGCATAAGCTTGTTCATCCATTGGCGGTGTAACGAACTCTTGTTCATGGTTAGCTACATATTCTGAATATGTCAATTCTAATGCCCATGCTTTAGCTTCTAGTGTTTCTCTAATTGATATCATTTTATTCTCCTTTAAGTTTAGGGTCTAGCATAAATTCCAAGATGAACATTGCATTGACAACGACTGCTGCAAGATGTGGCATATTCTCAGCACCAGATTCAGTATCGTAGATTTCACCACGCCTTACTGCTTCGATATGTCTATAAAGAGCATCCATGTAACGCTGCTGTGCATCAGGCACTTTCTTCCAGTTGTCACGCTCTTTGTATTTACGTAGACCAACAGTTAGATTACGGGCTGCTTCCTGTAGTGCATATGGCGGGATCAATGTATATTGAATCTTTTCGCCATCATACTTAGTACCGGGCTTTTGATCTGGCGGTGCATCCACTGGTGCTATTTTGATTGGAATAACTTTTTCTTCAGTTTTCTGTGGAATTTCTCTAAAGATCATTCGTCCACAACCATCTGAGGCATCTTGTGCTTCTAGACATAGATGCGATATCTCTGACTCATAAAAGGAACAACCAATACACATGCCGGGATAATCTGCTGGAACTAATTCGTATTTTTTATCTTGAACTAAAAAGGTGTTCATCAGTATGCCTTCCCATTTGGTTTAACACGATTCTCAATCTTATGATCTTCGCGTTGTGCATTGAACTCAAGTTTCTCTTGAATAGCACCGGCAATATCCAGATCAAGTGCACCACACAAATCAAGGATTCGAATCACAGCATCTGCCAGTTCAACTTCAAGCATAGGTCGATGTGGCAGTTTATCGTCCATTAGGGTCTTGCGTGCACCTTCCATACCCTCAGATGTTTCGCTATGGACTAGGCAAAGTTTCTCAGCTACTAGCGCCTTACCAAAGCGTGTACGGGTCTTACATTCTTTAACTAAGTCTAGACCGCTATCTAGATCAGTCCACCAACCAGCCTGTACGTTACCAGCATGAATCTGATGTTGTAACTCACGAATTAAATTTACAGTTTCTTGTTTCATATTACCTTTCAATTAGTTCACAATCAATACCCAAAATGAAGTTCAGATAACCTGCATCTTCTCTGGCCCAATACAATTGTTGTTTGTTGATGCTGTCGTATTCTTCTCCGTAAATACGAACAGTCTCTCCAACTTTACCACGATACCAGAAAAAGGAATCTGAGCATTTCGTGATTTTTACATAGCGTTCATCGTCCGGTGAATACCGCATATAGTGTCCTTTCAAAGAAAAAGCCTACTACAACCGAAGTCATAGTAGGATTCTATCAGATTTACAGTGGAGTAGCAAGTAGCGTCTTGCGTTTTGTTTTGGACGTTAACCCATCGCGTGTACGGTGCACAGCACCACAACCAATACAGCGCATTTCTGCAAAGCTATTGAGAGTTGTTTTGATGGTCCGACCAGTTGGTTCTACATCAGTTGATCCGCACAGGTTACAACGTAGTTCCTCATCGTCGTAATACAGTGCAGCATTGATGGCGTTACCAGCAGTACCAAGGGCACGAAGCTTTAGATAAACTGCCTCAAGTAATCGAACGTCTTGAATGTTATATTCTAACATATCTTGCATCGCTTGTCTATCGCCCGTTTGAACCTTAGCCCACAGTTCAATACCGCCAGTATCAATCTTGCGCCCTAATCCGAAATACTCACCGATACTGTCTAGTTTATTGGAAGGTAAACGAAGATATCGCTTGGCTAATAGCAAAGTATCTAGGACTTTCACTACGGGTAATGGCGGTAAACCATTAGCAATAGCGCGGGTTTGAATTACCTTGTGATCGAAGCTACAACCGTTGTGTGCTACAATTGCATCAGCTTGTAGATAAGCCTCATATAATGCCAGCACAATCCTGTAATCGTCACCATTAGCAATCTCTTTTGCACTCAGAGTAATACCGGTAACTTCATCTTCACCTAGCCACTTCCAAGCTGCACACAGAATATACCCACCTTCTTTATAGATGTTGTTCTGTGAAAGATTTACTTTGAATCTTCCGAATGTCCAAGCCAGTGCCGCTGCTGTTTCCACATCGAGTACGAGAATGCGAGGGCCACTAGATGATTTTTTAACGTTGCGATTAAGGTAGTCATTTACTCCGCTTTTGGATAGGTTATAGGTGTATGCAATTTTTCTTCCAGACCAACCTTGGGCTGCTAGGTAGTCAATCTTGTCGGTAATGTCTTTTGTATATTTCATGTTATCCTTCGTATAGCTCGTTGTACCAAACTTTCGTTTTAGTTTTGGTATTATAAATAAACACCTTGAGATTTGCTTTCAGTGCAATATCAATCATGTGCTTTGTGCCTCTAGACTCTCCATTCCAGATTGCGATCAGTGCATCAGCAACGTCAGCCATATCTTGATTACGCATGTAGCCTGCACGTTTACCATACTGGTTCCAATCCGCAGGGAAACGCCAGATATTTACTCCGTTTTCTTCTGCCCAGAATTCACCAAGTTTATCTACACCCCGTGCTGTGCCAGAGATAACCGTGGTTACTTCGAATCCAGATTGCTTCACACACCACTGAACAGGGAGTGTATCGCTCGATTGTTTTCCAAGGGCATCAACACCAATTCCCCTACTACCTGCTACAATTGTTTTCATGGATCAAACCTTTAATGTAATCATAAGTAAACTCCTTAGTCTTGATTGCTTTATCGAACAGTCTCTTGCGTTCTGCTGCATTTTTACCTTGAGTAGTACCCAGAGTATGCAACACTGCTGTTTGACCTTTGACGTTTAACTTACAGAAATCAATAGTAACTCTCTTGATCCAAGCTGGATGAACGTATCGTTTATCTTCAGGTCTTTCTAGGTAATCTGCACACTGTCTCAGGAATTCTGGCAATGTGCCATTATACCAGAATTTTATATAACGTGCGTAAGCGTTTTCTATTTTTCCAATAAGAACATTTGTTTGTCGGTGTAACACACCACGCACATATTGTGTTTGATGGGAATGATCTAGTACAGCTTGTCCCGCTGGAATTGGCAGTCCAGTTAGCTTGTCTAACCCTTGCTGTTCCTGTAAAAGTTTTGCTCTGGTTTCAGCTACATCTTTAGTTGAATAGAGTTCTTTACTTACCATGTCTAGTTGAATAACCTTTGAGGTTTTCACTCCTAGTTGTTATAGCCTTTTCTCTTGCGAGTTCTCCATACTTTTCAACTGAAAATGACCTAGTAACCTTTTTATTTTCAGAATTTATCCAGCGGCAACACCATCTATTACCTTTCTCACTATACCATACACCAGTAATACCACTCTTATTATCAGAGCGCATTGCACGGTTTTTAGAGTTTTCAGATACAGGTACTAATCTTAAATTTTCCCTGTTGTTATTTGATCTATTCCCATCAATGTGGTCTACAAATAAGGCAGAGTTTTCTTCTGTTAGCTCTCCAAAATATATTAAAAGTAACCTGTGGTTTAGATAAGATTTACCTTCAAATTCTACCACCCAATAACCGTTTGAATTTAAATAGCCAGCAATTGATCTATTTTTAGCTTTATTAGATGGATAGATTTTCCATCTAAATTTACCCTGTAATTCTGGTGCATACTCTAAGTACTCAAATATTTTCATCATTCACACAGCCCTTTGTACATGAACTCATATTCTTCAAGTTCTTCGATTCTATTCGCAGCTTCCTCCAGAAGTAATGCTAGTCTATCTTCTTTACCCTCTTGAACAGACTTGCGATCTATAGCATTCTTACGGATATGAGCACGAATCCGTAACCTTTGAATTAAGTCGTTGTTATTCATATAAACTTCTTAGTAATGTCAACCCACTGCGGGTAACTGTCGTCAATCAGAACTGTGTAAATGACATTACCTAATTGAAATGTTCTTGAATAGATTCCACCAGTGAATTGACCAGTGTTGTCGTCAGGTAATTCTTCAGCACAATCCTCAAGATAATAAAGAAATTCTAGGTTAGTCATAGTCGTACACCGTCGCAAAGTTATCTGCTTTTAATTGTCTTAAGTAAGCCCGTTGCAGTGTGCCTACACAAATTTCTAAATCAATATTTTCGCACATTGCTGGAACAAGAATATTGCTTTCAAACTTGTAGTTACCTCGGAGATTACCTGAAATAGATAGTTGCCTATCATACTTGCAGTATTCTATAACCGACCTAGCTATTACGCTACTCATAGTTTTACCCCTCTTTCACTGAAGAATTCTTTCCAGTTGGAATCATCTGTCCATCTGCGTTTCATGTATGCACACTTATAATAGAGGGACAACATATGTTCCCAATCTGCATCTTTAATTAACTTGTTATCCCATGTTAAGTAGTCAAATTTCTCAGGAAACCATTCCTTATACTTGTCGATTACTCTCTGTAGAATCTCTGCAGGTTCCCACAGATGGTCTAAGTCCTTAAACGCGGATACCTGTCCGTATCGAAGATCAGGTAAAACGTCTGTAGGATGGTAGCAGTCTGCGCTATCACCAAAGAGTAACTGAAAGGCAAAGAACTTCAGCCCACACCCTTTAATTATACTCTTGTTCTTTGTCAGATAACCTGTAGATGGAATCTCAATAATCTCTGGCTTTTCCACGGTCCAATCGTACATGCATAGACCTTCAGATTGCAGTGTATCCTTATCGTTTGATCCGATAATGGCGATATGCCCCTTAGCTAATTCTTCGTATCCACGAATGTTTAACACATCATCAGCTTCAATATGCTTTGCTCGGATACCATCATGAATATTCACTAAGTAATCTTTGGCTGCTGCTAGGTGATACGGGCGGATAACACCATCCCTATCCCCTTTGTACTTCACAGGTAACGGTAGATTATTCCTAAAATTAGTTGAGCCACCAATATAGATTTCCACTTTATCAGCAAAGGTTAAGCTTTCGATATTACGTAGGGTCGCCTTGATACTATGCAGGCAATATTCAACAGGATCAATTGTCTGTACATCTTCGAATTCATATTCATCAATTCGATCTTCCTTGCCTTTAGCCTTCAGCATCTTTTTGAATTCACTGCGAGTCTTAAACTCTTTTTCTATTCCTGATTTGTGCTTGACGATTACGCTAGTAGTTTGACTAGCTGCTGCTGCCCTGTAGGAAATTACATCCCCATCAAGGAGTAGTGTTGTGTACTCCATAAACTCTCCTATAGGAAAACCCCGAAGGAGTTAACCAACGGGGTCTTTTTATTGTTATCTGATTTAGCTTTTTACTCTAGCTGCAATGAATCCACCTAACCACAGTGCAGCAAACCATGTTGCAAAGTTTGTTGGAATTGCCAGTACAGGGAAGAGTGTATTGAGTGCCCAAATTGTAATGATTGGTCCAAAGATTACAACTAGAATCAGAAAGAAAATAACTAGTAACGCTGTTCCAGTATCGTTCATCTGATTACTCCTTAGAATGGTGGGTCTTCTGAATCCGCCGCAGCATCAGCAGGTGGTTTAGTACGAACCTTGGCAACTTTCGGTGCAGCAGCTTTTGGTGCCGGTGTTTCTGCAGGGGTATCATCACCGTCTACGTCATCATCGAATTCATCACCGGGAACATAGTTGCTTCCACCTTCGTATTCGATTAGGTCAGTCACCAGAACATTCTTTAGGAAAATGTTGTGGCTTCCGTCAGTACGCTTGAACAGGTCAGTACTGATCGTACCGATTGAACCGTTAGCAGGCAGTTTGCTGTTGGTTACATCAAGTAGTGTACGTCCTTGACGCTCTAGAACTTTAGGTTTGTATAGTTCAGGAACTGGCTTACCGGTCTTACCTAGTTCGGTAGATTTACGGAAGGTTAGCACCCAGATATTCTTGCCTGCACCTTCAGGTACTTCAGCTTTGTACTTGGCTGTGAATTCAGTAGCTTTCACTTTCTTGATTGAAGGGTTAGCTCCAATGCTCTTGGCATATTCTTCGAAGGCGTCTACAGTATCTTCATCAGTCAGAGCTACAGAGGCTTTCCACTCTTTAGGCTTTGGGTCTTCACCGGGTTTAACGTAGGCGTTAACTGGTTGATTAATAGATACGTATAGTAGGGTACCTGTAAATTTATTCATGTGTTTGTTCCTTTCGGGAAACGATAGTTATGTAAGATAATACTGCACTTTTGATAATCCAGAGTGCGAACTGGAATGTAATTATAGCAGAATATCAGAGTAAAGTCAAGTTGTTATTGACAGTATTTCGAATTTCTTCTAGGGTAACTTCCTTGGTGATTTCACCGTTAAGGAATACAGTTTGCATTGCATCTTGATCTGCTATTGCAGCGTATTCCTTTAATGAAAGTTGATCTTTCAGTTCAAACCCTGTGGCAGTACTAAGCACACGAAGAAGACCTTTTGCAGATTTCTTGACTCCGCTATCAGTCTTAGGGTCTTTGAAGATTTCCTGCTCATTGAAATTAATCATACCCCAAGTAGACTTCACAGCAAACCCATAAGTATCCCGAGTAACGTGCTGATAGGTGTAACTGCCGATACCGAACACTACGTTAGCTGATGCGAAACCCTTAGCTTCCAGACGCTTCAGAATGTCCTGTGCACGCTCAAGTGTAATGCTGTCACCGTAGATAAGTCCTACACGTTGATTGAGCAACTTGTGGCCTGTACCAGTGATAGTACCACCGAAGATATCCCAAAGAACTTCTACTGCACCTTTATCCACTGGTTGCAATACGATTTCTTTAAAGTTAACACCTTCAATCTCAGCAAAGTTTTCATAGCTATTCCACCACGCATGTGCTTCAGCTTTGTAGACCTTACCATTCCAACGGAAGTAAACAACTAGATCATCGGACTCTTCGTAACCTACATCGCAGTTTTCATTCAGAATATCACGGGCATAATCTTCTAGATCACACTCTTCTACGTCATCCTCAACTTCGTGAATGGTTACACCACACAGAATATCTGCAGGATCACCACTATCAGGACGGAACACCACTTTAGCTAGGCCGATTTCATTCGGAGTACGATTCAGAATTTCTTCCTTAAGTACTGAAGCAGTTTCTGAGATTACTTTCCAGAAATCCCAAGTGTCACTAACGATAGACACTACGCCAGCAGGGTAAACTTCAGTAATCAAGCGACGGAAGGTTTCAACTTCAGTTTCTTTACCGCCCATGCACATCACACTGTGTTCAGTTGCAGGTACGCTACCACCGACGAATGTGTTAAGACCACCATAGTAATCTTCTAAGTATTGCATCGCAGGGATTGTGTCAGTACCTAGGAAGCTAGTCAGGTGACCACTGCCAGAGGCTGCTGCGTCGTGCACGCCAGATAGACCACGGAAACTAAAATCGTGCCCTTGCCAAAGAACGAAGTCGAGAGGACTACCAGTTTTTTTAGCATATTTCTCAAGGAGTTCGCGGTATTTGTACGCAGTGGTTGCGCTAGTGGTTGCTTTCCAGATTTCTGCAGATAGGACAGTCTCTAGATAGTTAGTTAGCCAGAAGAATTTAGGATCGGTGTTAACGATTGTTAGCACGGGCACTTTCATATCGACAAGTGAACCTTCAGGCAAAGCACGAATTTCAATTGGCAGATAACCTAGGTCGTGCAACTCAGCGATGTGCGTAGAGTCTACACTGCCAGCACCCAATGCACTATCCATACGTCGATTGTACTGACGAAGTACTTCAGCTTTAGGGATATTAAAGAAGTTATCGTTAAAGCAATCAACGAGAAACCACTTCATGAAACCTTGTAGGCCGTACCAAACGATCTTACCGTCAGAGGGCATGCCGGTTTTAGGGGCTAGCTTGTTAGAACGTGCAGTAAGGTTAGAGTACACAAACTGAGTACCTTCAGGGTACTGGAACTTGTGACCAACTTTATAGAAGTCTGCCGCTTGAATTGGATTGATACGCATATTTTATCCTTATTTAAATTGGTTGGTAACGTCTTGAAGTTCAACGTCAACAGGAGTATAGCTTACTTTGTAGTTGTCCATCACACGGGTATGATAATGTTCACTGTAGCCTAGCATGTCACCAATGATAGCGATTGCTTCATCATGTACTGCATCTTCATCGTCAACTGGTTTACCATGAGCTTTAAATACTTTAACTAGTGCTTTAGTAAACTTAGCAAATTCAGCATCAGATGGCTCGTACATATTACCAAACTCTCCATTACGCCCTGTCAATTTTACTAGATCAATATAGAACTGGCAAGTTTCTTTGTCGAGGCCGTCAATTGCTTCGGTTTTGTAGTTATCTGCATCGTTTTCCCACGATACAACTTCTAGACGGTAGCCAGCTTTGATTTTCATAGTTTTTCCTTTAGTGAGTTAAGTGCTTTTGAGAATTGTAGCATACTTACCATGTAAGGTGTAGCTGCGTTGACAACTGTAACTTCGTCCCAACCGTGGCTACCACCACGAACATAATCTTCACGGATAATCTGGTTGCCATCTTCGCGGCAATCTGGAGAAATTTTATACATATCTCGGATCACTTGTAGAGTAACTTCGATCATTTGTTTTGATGTTAGCTCTACGGCGTGACGCTCTACAGTTTCAACGACTACTTTCATGCAGATAGTTCCTTTACAAATGGATTGTTCTTGAGACTTTCATTATACACCTTGTAAGCGATGATGTTGTCATAGTAAATGTTTAATTGAGCAATACCTTGCGTGAAGAACCCGTGGGTTACATACAGGTCTAAGTAATCAATGTCAGACTGATTATGCATCAATCTTGACACTGAAATAAACGTAGCCCCACCATCACAAAGATCGTCTACTACACAAACTTTACCGCTGAGTTTTACATCAGCAGGTAGATCATTGTACACCACTTTTCCGTCAATGCGAGTCTTCTCTAGCGTTAGCACCTTAGTTTTACCTGAGATTACGTCAGCGTGTTGGAAGATTTTCTTGGCGGCTCCAGCGTCAGGAGCAACGAACCAATCATAACCTGTCAATGGTGCTGCACAAGCGTCTTGTGGAACGTTTAAGAAAGCCGGGAATAGTTTGCCTGTTACTTCTTCGTTGTGTACATCAAGCGTAATCACTTCATCGAACAGTGAGTTAATCAAGTGGGCAAACACAGACAAAGCAAAAGATTCACCGTCATGGCACACACGATCTTGCCGAGAGTACGGCAGGTAAGGCATGTGAATAATAGCATAAGCTTTATTTGCTTTGTACTTTTGATTGTGCTCATAAATTGCATCTGCAAGGTTGGCAATCACAAAGAATTCGTCATGACTTTCAAAGACCCAATGCACAGCAAACCATTTGATAGCTTGTGATGGACCGTCGATCTTAACGCCGACTTCGCCCACAGGGAACTTCCACTGTTTAAATGGAAGATCAATCAGAATTTCTTCTGCGCCTTCTACTGCGTACTTAACTTGGATCATGAGTACACCGTAACGGTTTGTTGTTTGGCTTCAACGAAACGGTACTCAGTAAACTCATCGCCAACGTGTGAAGCATACCAACCGTCGAATTTAACATAGACTTTCTGATCGTCTTTCTCAAAAGAGTACACAGAGTAATAGGCAGTACCCATGTCTTCACCGCCAAACCTATCTAGATGCTCTACAGTAACACCAGCTTCATCAAAAGCATCTAGGTGTTCACTACGGTAACGGTGAGTTGGATCAACTTCTGAATAAAAGAAGTCGTTTTGCATGCCGTGACCACCGGCCTCTAGCAGTTCAGTTACAAGTTGTTTTAGTTCCATCTTCATTCTCCTTAAACGTTTTTCCAAGATTCACGATTCACAATGCGACCGATTGTGCGGGCTGATACACCATAATTTACTGCCAGTTTAGCGATTGTAACATCACAAGCGTAATCCATACGAATATCCCGAACTTCGGCAGGGGTAAGTTTAGCCGAAGGGTTAACCACAATGTCATCTTCTTCATCGTAAGATGCCATCCATTCACTTGAAGATTCCCACAGATCGTCATCCAGTTCATCCAGAAGATTAGCTAGAGCATCAATTTCAACTTCAGGTGTATCCACTGGAGAATATTTCGTGGTGTAGCCTTCGTCCAGTTCACGCTCAGGAAGCTTGTATTCGTTCAGCGGTAGTTCATCCACAACTTCATACTTGCAGGTACGGCCTTTACTGTTGTTGTAATCAGCAGGAATCGCAACTACGTCAGCAGGGTTGATCTTCAGTACAACGATACGTTCACCTGAGAAATGCTTTAGGTAATCGTATGAGCAGAAGTGCAGGCCATATGAGCAAGTGTTATTCTTGTCTTCATCGACAAGATTGCGTGGCATTTCCAGAGTGTTACCTACAGAGTTATCGAGAGTACGACTGTGTACATCAAAGTAATCGCCGCGAACACGCTTGTATGCAAGGAAGTGACCATCCTCTGTGATAGGTAGGTTGCAAGCTTCCATGAAACCAAACAGTTCATCGACAGCACGCTTTGAAGGGTTAGCCATCAGATTCTCTAGGAATTTAATCATAGGCTCAACTGACAGACCCAGACGGATCACTTCAAAGATACGGGTAGAGATTAGGCCAGTGATTTCACGGGTACCGTGCATGATTTTGTTGCCGTCAATCCGCACGTTTGCGCTAGTGGTTGAAAGTTTATCAGTAATGCTCTTACGAATATTGACGGCAGCTTCCAACGCAGCTTCATCGTTATTCTTTACGGCATCCAGCACCATCCCAAAAGTAGGTGCTTGCTTATTGATAGAGTAAGGTACACCTTTGTGGTACACGGTGATACTGTCTGAACCTAGAATGTATTTCATTTGATTTCCTTTTTAAAGTTTGCTAAATGCAACGAACGCCTTGACCAGTTGTGAATTGGGAGTGCGTTCGCGGAAGCCCCAATCTTTCATCCATTGTAGCACAGGAAATTGTTCTTCCAGTGCAGCGTAACGATTATTTACAACCTTGACAACTCTTTTGTTTACCAGACCTTCGAATTCAAGATCAAGCAAACCAGCAATTTTCATGGCAGTGTCAACTTTCTGCGTAATACCGATCAGATTATAGTCGAAAATCTTCTTGAAGTATACAGAAACTGCGTGATCTTCTGGAAGCATACTCACGATAGTAATCATTTTGGCATACACCTGTGGGGCTACTACACTTTTGGCTGCGTCGATTGTCCGTTTGATGTGTAGTGGACGGCACATACGAGCATTATACCTGCTTTTCTGGCTTTCGGTGTACTTTTCTACAGGAACAAACAAAGAGCTATTCTCAATAAATTCAAGGTCGGACTCACGCACCATAACCAAAGGGATCACAGCTTGTAGTTCACTCAGTACTTTGTAGTTATAAGGAATACTTTCGGTGTCAGCAAGGCGGTCTACTACAGTGTAAGCAGTCTGTTCATCGATTTCACTAAGATTTTCAAACCGGGGTTCCCATACTCCATCTTCAACTTCGAAGTAACGCTTACGTGGACCCATCGTACCTGTTTTGGTACGTAGGGTTTTCGGCAAGATAATCTCAGAAGCTTTAATTACAGTTACACCACCAAGTACACGACTCAGATCACTTGCACTGTTTTGTTCAGAACTATACACGTAAATGCTATGTACATTAGGCTGTGTATCCAGAATGTAATTCAGTTTGCGAGTAAGCAACGTAGACACATCTTTGAAGATTACCACTGCGTTTTTATCTGCGTGGATAACACTTGGCAAATGGCTTTTCAATTTCTTAGGGTAACGCCAACGACGCTCAAACCAACCAACCGTCATACGGGTAGTTGTATTGAAAGTGAGTTCCTGAGTTTGATAGAACAGTCGCACGCTAGGAAACATTGACTGGTGCAATGAACTCTTAGCTTGAAGATGAATCGCCTTTTCCCATTCAGTATTCAATGCGTCGATTTCAGCCTGAGTGCCTTTCTTCAATTGATCTAGGACAACTTCAAGTTTAGCTTCAATGTTCTTAACGGTTGTCTGATTGTATTCCACGCCTTCACGGGAAGCAGTCACACCGATTTCACCGATGCTGAACAGCAAATCAATTTTCTTTTGTGCCAGCTTACCAAGAAACTCGTAAAGATCATTAGAGATTTTACCTTGCAGGTTCTTAATAATCATAGGGTAGCCTACGTTACCTTGCACGATGGTTACGCCACTACCAAAACTATACATACGATAGTCTGGGGTTTCGTCAATGCAAGTGAACGTTGCAAAGTCGGCAGTACCGTTAGTAAATGCAGGCTTAACTTTAAAGAACTGCAATTGACCACTAACTTCACTGCGGAAAGTACTGAAGTCTTCACGCTTAACTGACATTTTGATTTCAACGCCAGTTGGTTCGTCAGAAGTCTCTGCGTACATCACAGAGATATCAGGCACACCGGATTTACCAATGTAAGCAGTCCAGATAGTTTTTTCACCGTCAACAATAGAGGTTACAGTGAATTGATCTGTGTAACTAAACGGAGTTTTAGCGCCCAGACCGAACGCACCGATTGCGTCATTGTTATCTTCTTTGGTGCTATTGAAGTACTGCGTGAACACAGTCTTGATTGCATTGCGAGTAAGACCCAGCCCGTAGTCCTTCACAGAGAACCAAGGCTCAAATGCATCAGGTAGATGAATCTCAAAAGGAACATCAGGTTTGCCTGCAGCAACGTGCGCGTCATAGGCATTGCAAGAGATTTCACGAACGATGCTACCGATTTTATTCTGGTACAAAGTGTCGGAAAGTACTCGGAAAGCTTTACCGTTCATCGCAATACTAAAGGTTGACGTTTCTTCGTCACCACTAATCTCTAGGTCTTGCGTCGTTTGCTGCAGTTTCATTTATGTTCCTTCTAAAGAGTTAGTTAATTTTACGTGGCTTCTCTTGTTGATAACACTACTTATTGTAGTACGAGGTTTCTGCATACTTGCTGCTATAACCTGTATCTGTTCGCCTTGTAAGTACCTAGTGTAGCACTGAATGACCTCTTCTTCGGTTAACCTTACAGGCTGTATGGTCTTTCTTTTTGCGTTTAGTCCTTGCTCGTGTCCGTGACGTATGTTTCTAGACCTCGTTACCCACTCTAAGTTGCTGACACTATTATTCCCCTTATTTCCATCCTTGTGATTTACTTGAGGAAGATTGTCGGGATTATCTAGGAACGCTTCAGCAACAAGCCTATGGACATACTTTCTTATTGTTGTGTGCTTCCCCTGCTTAGTTAGTCCTGAGCATAAACCGATAGTTAGATAACCTGAGCCACTAGAATATACCTTAATTGGTTGACCATCCCTAAAGACGCTACCATCTTCTCTGACAGTTACGCCAGTAAATAATCCATAATAATAGATAGGTTTTTCCATTAATGACAAGCACTCCATGTTAATCCAGAAATATATTCAAACCCCAGATCAACGCGAAGTTTCAATTCGGTAACTGCAGTTTGAATCCCTTCAGCAATACACTCGATAGGTAATGTACGGCCAGTTGTATAGTAGCCCTTACTTCCATGCCCAATAGCACCAGATGTATCTTTACGATTGGCCTTAGCCTCTTCTTCAGTCTCGTATACTTTAACTTCTAATAGCTTAGGGTGAATTGCCATTTGCTGTTCATCGTGAACGTGAATCATCCACCACACTTTCTTGTCTTCCTTGGTGTGTACAAAGGGATCACCTAAGATACCTTCACGCTCCATAGCTTGAGCCAATCGCACCGCTGCCCACTTAGCGCAGATCGCACCACCAGACTGAAAGAGTACGTTAATCAAACTGTGTTTACTACGGGTATTCAATAGTCTACCATCCAATCCCGGAATAGTTGTCTTACCTGATTTCTCCCATGCATATTCTACACGCTCTTTTAGTTCTTTCAACGCAGGTACAGCATCCCAATAATCATTGAATAGTTTCTTAGCTTCACTCTCAGAGATACCAAGCATCTTTGCAAGTTTCTTAGGTTGTGCACCATAAATAGCTGCATAGCTGAAACTCTTGGCTGAACTTCGATCAATTCCCAATTTACGTGCGTTAATACTGTGAATGTCATTAGGCTTCTCTGCAATAAGAGCAGCAGCTAAATCCATACCATCTGTATACGGCAATACATAATGACCCATTACCCTTGCTTCCAATGAAGCGAAGTCATAACCTAATTGCCACAAGCCCTTACCTGCTCGGAATAGATTACGCATTTGTTCACCGTACAGTGAAGTAACACGCGGTACATTGCACACTACCTTGTGCCTGTAACGGCCTGTATTAGCTCCTAGAGTGTCTGCGGGTGTGGGTATACGACCATCTTCACGAACGGCTGACATGAAGCCTGTAATTGGCTCTCCATCTTCATCTAGCACACCACCTGCAATGGAATTCTTACGGTGCCTATATGTATAGTAATGTACAACGTCCTGAACGAACTCGGCTTTCTCTCCCAATTCAATCAGGTTAGGGCAGATTTCCTTTTCAAGTCCAATTGTCAGTTTAGGTGTAGTAGGAACATAGATAGGCTTTGTCTTATCAATCTTGGCAACTAGGAAATCTCTTAGTTGTTCCATCGTGCAACCAATCATATCCAGACGTAGTTCCCTGAATTGTGAAGTGCGGGTTTGCTCTACGTAACGTTCAATTGTTTCTACGATTTCTGGATAAGTCTTCTTGGTCTTATTGATGTTTTTTACAAGATCACGTTCCTTAACTTCAGTTGGCACCCAACCTAAACCCATTAGATACGCCTTAACAGTATCAATATCTTCAATGGTTGCCTCTTCCATTGTACGTAGAGGTTCATCAAAAGGTAGCGTATATGATTTACCTTCGTAGGTAACTTCATTCAGCCAATCGATATACTGCATGTTGTGCTTGGCAATGAACTTCTGCATAACCGCAGATAACGTACCATCTTTCTTCAATTGAATTTTAGGTGGTGTGTAATCGTGCAGCTTACCTTTGGTCATTGGCTTGAGTGGCAACAGAGGATTAACCCTGTCAGCAAAACCTTGCATTAGCTCAGTCAATTCCTGAATGTTCTTCTCAGCTAATTGTACGTCGAAATCAAATCCAAACAACTCTTGGCGTAATGTCAGGTCAGATAACTTAACTTCCATGCTGTATGCACGATCCCAATTGTTAGTGCCTTGTTCGCCAATTAATGCATCATAAACAGACACAGTTACGTTTGTATCCTGAATGCAATACTCCAGCATTTCTGGGGTGTATACTTCCCATTGCTTGTAATTACCTTTGAATACACCCAGACGCTTACCCCAAGCATCAAGTGAGTGCCCATTGAATCTATCAGCATTAAGCAACTTAGACCAGAGTAAAGTATCCGTAATCTCGCACGGTTCCCCGTTGAGGAATGAAGGTTCACCCGGATAACCTACACGGTAATCCAGAAGATCACGCAGCATTAGAATAGGCAAGTCAAAGCCTACGAGATTGTGCCCTACAATTTCAGTACAACCCTTAAGGGCTTTCGTCAGATTCTCACGAGTACACTGCTCCTGTACCAATGATTTGACTGCGTTAGTATCAATATTACGGACGACAATACAATGAATTGTATACTCGGGTTTTAATCTGTATGGTAGGACGGAATAATCTAGGGAAGGCTGCAGTAGATTGTTCGCTTCAATGTCAATAACTAGTCTCATATTATCCTATCTTCTTACAAAGTACAATTTTCGGTCTTAGGTTGATTGTATCCCAAATTCTCTTTCCGGTCCATCCATCTGTTCCATTACCTGAAGTTCTTTTACAAGTATATCCTGTGGTTTCACCTACAATTTCAAAGCCACTTCTCAGGTATAATTCACCAGTACGCGGTTTTTCTACTAGGGTTTCAATACCAAGAACTACATCACCGTATTTTTCCTGCCAATCTTTGCATACACGCTCAACAAAAGAATTCAGTACAAACTGTGTAAAATTTCTTTTAGGGTATTTACCGTCAATTGGTTCTACATGATAAAAGATGTTATTAACGATGTTATTTAACTGTTGTTTTGTTGTGCCAAAATATTCGTGTCGATTTGGTAAATGCAAAGTTGCACTTCCACCAACAATCGCACCGTAGTACATACCGTTAAATACTACAGCATAGCATAAGTTTCTCCCTACAAAACCCTTTGGTTGTGAGTAGTGATTCTGCATATTAGCTAGGATTCTCGGGTCTGTTCGTTTTATTCTTTGTAGTTCAAGCATAATTCTCCTTGTGAGTAACCTTACATTGTACCACAGCACCAATGAAAAAGGGAACCCGAAGGCTCCCTAATTTACTTCAGCTTAACTTCAAAGTTAACTAATTTGTTATATGCTTTTGGATGAAGTTTACTTTTGTACTCTTCTGCTAAACCTTGTACGTACTTTCTTTTAGCTGCGGCATATACTTCAAAGCATTTCATAGGGTCTGCATCGATAAGTAAATGCTTTGTTGTTCGTCCTTGCGGTGTATGAACAGACAACTGAGCTACATATTTTTTATTGGCTGTCTTGTAGGACACACCAAACGGTAATCCATTAACGTCTTTCTTTTCAGTTAGTGCAGTGTTAATGATACCCGGCAGGTACACACAAGTATCCTCAGAATACATACGAAGTTCTGGAGCTAACAAATCTTTATCTAGCTCCCACCCTTCAATGTTATTTTCTTGATACCATGCATCGAAATTAGAATGTGTCCACCACTTACTGCCAACTTGTACCCCAATATATGTAGGTTTTTGCTTGTGCCAAACTGCACTGTAGCTTCTACGCATGATGCTGTACCATTGACCGTAAGAGGGTAATTCACTATTCAAATCTGAAATTCCCTTACCGAATACCATTAATTACTCCTTAAAATTCACTACCTGCTGGCCCTTGCGGAAGCTTTGGTGTTGGCCTCTCATGTGTTTCAAAATACGTATCAAAGTCGTGCATAACGTGAGACACCTTGTCATAGTACCACTTTCCTGCTGGCCCTGTCTCACCTAGTAGGCGGTTCTTTGACAAGATAACTTCCGTTGTATTGCGGTCTACATCATCTTCTGCAGCTTTATCTCTCTTTAACAAGATGTTGGCACTAGCAGATTTCATAATGGTAGATGAACCGTGAATATCGTCTTCAGTTACAGTTGAAGTATTGGTTCCACCAGAAGTCTTACGCATGTGATTAATCAGAACGAAAGATACACCGTGAGATTTAATCATAGATTTACACCACTTCATGAATAACCCTTGATCTTCGTTGGAAATACCCTCAAGAATATCTTGAAGTACGTCCAGTACTACGATCTTAACGCCAGAACTAATAACCATTTCTTCAATTGTATCTTGCAATTGCTCTACAGTTCCATCGCGGTCTTCAACTAAATAGAATCTCGGTGTTCCATCTTCACGTAAGAATAGCTCTTGTCCTTTCTTAATCACTGCAGAACTATCAAGCATTACACCTTTTTCTTCTACAGATAACCTTGCGAGTTTCTGTTCAATGTGTCTACTCAATAGTGCTTCACCGTATTGACCTGCATTCAATTCCATAGACACCACGCCAATCATATGCGGGCTATTGAAAATCCAGTAGTAAATAAACTCATTGACCACTGAAGTTTTACCTGCACCTGTTTGTGCTGCTAGGTTATAAATGTGTCCAAGGGTTAATCCACCACCAAGCATTTCCTGTAGCTTAAACGCAAAAGGAGGTAACGTAACTTTTTCAATGATAGATTGCTGACGAATTTTATCATACAATTCTGAACTTGAGACAACACCAGCAGGGATAAACGCCTTGGCATTGTAGAAGTCCATAATGAAATGAGCCGCTGCATTCTTTTCAAGATACTCGTTAGGGTCTTTGAATCGTGTCCACTTGGCTACACGCACCTTACCCTTTGGCAGACAGTTCATAACCTTATCCATAGCCTCTTGGCCTACCTTGTCAGAGTCAAACCCTAAGATAACAATCTCAAAACTATTAATGAAATCATAGTTAGCTTGGAGTTGCTTCGTAGGGTTAGCCGCACCTGTCGTGATAGAGACTACAGCGGTGACGAACGGGCTATTCTTTGACTCGTTATAATCCTTGAGCATCTGGTAACCTGCCATTGCATCGTGTTCACCTTCAACGATCAACAGATATTTACCACCAGCTTGAAACCTGAATGCACCGAATAGATCACAGTCGTTACCTGTAGCGCCAATTGCAGAGAAAATCTTTGGGATTTCACGCAGCTTGTAGCCAGCTAATTCACCGTCACGGGTAATAGGGTAATATACTTCTTCGATTTCTTCCTTGTCGTTGTATGCATAGCGAACACCAAAGAACTGATTAGTTGCTTTAGTAATTCCACGGTAACCTGAGTTATCAAATGCAGTGAAGCCTTTAATCTCTTCTGCTTTTTCTTGTGTAATACTTTCCTTCAATTTGGTGTCCTTCTTTGGTTGATCCTGAACGAATGCACTAGATCGTACTTTCGGTTCTGGTTTATCTGGTTTAACTCTGGTAGCTTTCTCACAGGAAAAGCAATACGTACTATCATCAGCGTATACTGCACAACCATCTGAGCTACCGCATTTCTCGCACGCAATGTGTTTAATAAATTCAGCCATAACCCCCTTTTGATGTTGTTACAGGCCCACGTTCATGACAGCATGTACATTCGTTCCAATACTCTGTATATGATGGATCATAATAAGTGCTAGTATAGTACTGATTTTTCAATTCGATATTTGTGTGTGGGCACTCTTTAAGTAACTCTGTTAATTCAGTTTGGTGCTTTTTAATTAGCTTGCGTTTACGTTCTACAATTTGTTCATATGTCATATTATCCTTTAAATAACGTACATATCTAATGAATAGTCAAAGCGTGCACCCCATGCGATGTACTCGGACAGGGGCACTTGGTTTACTTCAACTTGTTCGCCAGTTAACAACGAGATACCGTGGGTAGGTATCTGTGTTAAATCTTTGTAATAAGCTGGCTTCTCTGTGACTAAGGCTGTCCAACCGTCACTCATTTTTCAATAACCAAGAATCCGAAATTGCTTTCCAAGAAACATCGTGCATTACAGCATGTTTAAAGACAAGACCCTCTCTTGGTTTGTTACCGTAAGTTGATTTACCTTCAGCAAACTTTAAAATAGATGCAATAGTATCACTGTCGGATAGTTTCATGTTTGGAAGCAGCGGTACCATTGGAATATTATGCTCTGCACAGAACTGGATTACTTCTGGCTGCAATAAATATTCTTGCCTGTCAATGTCAAAGATATCATAACAGAAAAACCGTAGTTTATCGAACCCATATTGATTACCTTGGATGCCCGGTCCACACAATTCACCTTGGATGGCCAACGAACGACCATCTTTCATGATCTTATTGTGTAAATCAAGTTCAATCGCTGCAATCCAGAAAGAGTTACCTTCGGTTTGCTTTAGATCAAGATTCCGGCTACATACCCCGTGCAGGTCCATTTCTTCAACTTCACCGTGACTGAAGTACACTGTCATAGAACTACCATCCATTTTCTCTGACACAAACCATTCATCCCCGTGTTCCTGCCAAGCTTGAAACTGCCGGGTCATATTCTGGATACGTGGCTGATCTGTCTTGCGAATGAAACTAGGGAAATTACCCTTAGCTAGACCGGCAAGTTGAGCGTTCATTGGCTTTTCCCATTTGAGAATGCCAAGGAAATCTGTCATGTCATCACCATCTTTAACATAACGCAAAGCGCCATCAGCACGAATAACTGCCGTATCACCATCGTATTCTTGAGTAGGCAACAGCAGACCCTGAGACAACTGCCCCTTGAGTTTAATCGTGCGTAGACGCTGGCCTTGAATCTCTTGATACACCATAGGATCACGGTCAGGCTTTGTCAGGAATGGTGCAATACTATGTGGTACCCAAGAGTCCACTTCTAAATATGTTACCAACGAGCCTACTTCGTATTTACCGACTTGATCCACGACCCACCAACCGTCAACACGGTATGCACAGATTTTATCTGCACCGGGAATCGGCTGTACTTCGGCGATGGTACGGATAGTTGCTAGTTCACGTTCACTCATTACTGTTCTCCTACTTTGAATATACGGTATCGTTTGTTGTTCCAGTGCAAGTATACACCTGCATGTCGGAAAAATCTAGGGCTTAACCAAGTTATTTTCATTTTACAATCTCCACAATAGATTCAGTTTCACACCACACATGCGCCCCACAACTCAGAGGCTTATCAGGACTATACACCATTTTGCTTGGGCCGTGGATAATAACCTCATGAGCATACTCGTTACTCTTGTAGGTCTTTACAGTAAGTACGGGGTTATTCTGACCTAGCTGACGGTTAGCCTTGATGACGTGTTGGTTTACATGCACGATTGTTTTCATGCTGACATATCCTCTTTTGATCTAATTGAAATAAACGTAGGGAACCGTGGCTTTTCTTTAGTGCCCTTTGGAAACAACTTGAATTTACCAATCTGCTGTAGCAATTCCTTTTGATTCCTAAAGTAATGCTCCCGCATAGCATGATCCATATTACCGGGTGATACAGTAATGTATGTGCCTTTGGGGATGATTACAGCGTCTGTCTGCGGGTCTAGTACGTCAGCTAGCAACGAGCCTTCCAACGAGCCTACAAGACCGTTTGGCTGCATGTTTTCCATATTAGTACTACGCTCGGTACGTCCAAGCTCATTCGTCTTAGCTTCGTTTGCATTGTGTTGACCTTCAACGATCTTTTCAATCAGGAATTCTGCATCAATGAAACGCTTGATGCGCCATACTTGCATCTTACCATCTGATCGGCCATGCTTGTATACACTAGCGGGATCACGAATAATTGAACCTTCATAACCCAGATCAAGGTGTAGAGTATCAGCTTCATTAAGTTCTTCGGTATTGAACACAAGTTCACTACGAATAATTTCGATATTTTGTGTCAATTCACTAGGAAGGGAATCGGCATAGTCATCAAGCATCTGCATACGTTGCACGTAAGGAAGACCTTCAGTCTTTTCCGTAACGTAATCGAAGACATACCAAGTATAATCATCGACGCTATCATGACGGCGCATAGCACCAGAAGTCAACCGGCAAAGGTCTGGAATGGTTGAATCCATACCAATAATCATTTCACCATCAAACCCGTGGAATTCCGGCTCTGAGAATAGTCTAGTAACATGGCGGTTTTCATGTGGCTTAAGGCTACGGCCAAGCAACTTGCCATTGCGGTTAATTGCCCGTACACCATCAATCTTAGGTTGAATAATGCAAGGAAACTTAACTTTAGATTCAGTCCAGTCTTTTGCCAGCATTGGTTTAAATGTCACTCTTGTACCTCTTTCAAAAAGTCTTCTGAATAAAACCTAGACAACACCAAATAAACTTGCGGTGTAACTACGTTCCAATGCCCGTTAGGTTTGAAGTGATATGTGGTTTTAATCATAGCTACGATAGCTTTCAATTTGTCCTTCAGCATACGATAAGTCACGCGCTAAATCTCCACACTCTTGTTCAAGATATGCAATATTCTGATCTTTAGCATCCAGCATATCCGCTGCACGTTTCAATAAAGGAATACAATCGCTTAATGTAAGTGGCTTTGACTGCAGTTTAACGCAGTACTCCCGGAGTTCTTCTTGAAGTGTCATTTGCGTGCCTCTCCTACGTTCTTAATTAGGTTAATAGCTTGGATATACATATGCTGTGTCTGTGGGTTAAGGTCAGTCCACTGCAGGTTACCACCAAGTTTCTCTTGGGTGGCATAAAAGAATTTTTCTACGTCTGACATTATAGTACATCCTTTTCAACAACAACATATTTCTGGTATGGTTTATTAAAGGCCGATATTTTCTTGTTTTCTTTTTCTGCCAGTTGCTCTGCTTTTTGTTTGGACCGATATACACCAATAATGTAATCGCCTTCATAATCTTCACTGAAGAGTAAAATATAAACTTTCATTATGCTTCCTTCCAATATGCAAGAATATACCACAGTAAAGCTAGGACGTACACTACAGATAGTGCCACGCCAGCTACTCCAAGGTAAAAGAAATAAATTAGAAAGGCTTCCATCAGTGCACCACTGAAATATCCATACCATTATACACAAGTGCACCCTGATATTGATCTACAGAGAAGACTTCCCAGATATACAGCCAAGGATTTTCGTCATTACAGATAAAAGTTTCAGTTTTTAGTTCCTGATTGTTATCAATGTAAACCATAGTGTACACAAATTTAGTGTTCATGGCATAGGCCCAAGTACAATTGCAATACAAGAAAGCACAGCAAAAAAGAGGATTACAAAATACCACTTCATTGTACATTCTCCTGTTGAACAAAAGATACACCCTCAGAGTAATAACCATTAGATGTGCCAAGCCAGCGAAGGTTGACACCACCAATGCGCGTGCGGATATTGTAGAAGGTCCACGTTCCAGATTCACTTACATCGGTTGCAGTGTCAGAACTAGAATATGCCTCTAGGATTTCTTCGCCTACGATATCAACAGGATCACCTGCCACATCATACAAGTATACACTCTCGCAGCAGTCTTGCTCATGGTACATTTCAAAACGCGATCCATCTTGACATACGATACTAATGCGTTCACTTCCACTGTGCATACCTTCAAGTTCTGTAATGGTTTTACCAACTAGAACATTGATATCTTTATAACGTTCCCAATAATTCATATTATTCTCCTTAAATTTGTGGTTGCTTTGGTACACACCTTGCGTATTTTACTTCTTTTCGAAGTTCAACGGGGGCATACGTCGCAATATTTTTGCACTGCTGCTCTGTCGTTCCAACTGGAGTGTAGTGTACCAGAGTTCCGCCAGAATGCAACACCATGAGGATTACCCAAGTGTAACCAGATGAAAGCATGTCAACCCCCAAGCTTTTTGATAGCGTTAAGCATACTACGCTTATAGCTTATCCAAACTTTTCTTGACTCGCCGTCACCAGTAGCAATATTGTAGTCAGCAATTTCAACTACATTTTCCAGTTCACCCACAATCAACTCAACGTACTTATCCTTAAATTCTACCACAAGAGCAGGCATGCGGTGATCCACGAAAACATTCTTTAGTACTTTTACTTCTTCTTCAGTTACTTTGTAGAACGCCTGCAAATGTTCATCGTCACTCACAATGTCAAGCTTCTCAAAGATTTCTTCACGTTGGGTACGAGTAAGGCTGATTTTCATTCTGGGTTCCTATGTTGGTTGGATGCTCAAAGTCTAACACCCTTTTTCTTAAAAGGGTCTATAGAGAATTGTAACAGAATGTGTATCAATGTGCACGCTTGTTCCAGCGTTCGATCAAAGATTTTCTACCATATTCCGCGTACATACCCGGAAATTGTACACCACAAGTCAGACAGTTCATATACCAAATGTCTTCCCCGCGATGCCAGCCAGTACCGGCTTTTCGGTCTACGTTCAGTCCCATGTCAGTCCCACCGCAGAAGGGACACGGGAGTAGTTTAGGTTCTTTTTGCATATTTTCCTTGACAGTTTAAATTTGTGTGCTACAATCTCGTTTCTAAGCGTATCGAGGCAGTAGGGCTTGCTGGACAGCAGGTTACATATGGGGTTCACGAAATCTCCCCTCTGCAAGTGTAAACACTCGGGGTCTGTGCCATTGACCAAAATCCGCTGCTTATCTGTGTCTGGGGTGGAGTATACACCAGATTCGCTGTAAAGTAAAAGGCTGAGTGAATAACTCAGGTAATACAGGACGGGATACTTCAGAAAACCCGATAGCCGACCTCTTGGGATTAGTACTTTTGTACTTCTCCTAAAAGGCTGTGCTATTGTTGCTTAGAAAACTTAAGTACTCTACGTTAAACTTTCAGTATACTTTAAGTATATACGTCAGTATAACTTTCAGTGCTACTAGTTGAAGTCGTTAAGACTCTCTACAATTTCAGTATATCTGTGTTATACTTCGGTTTATTTGAAAGGAATTCTGCATGAAACACCTGTTAACTTTGTATGCTTCATTGATAATTTTGTCCTGTTCACCAGCGCCTGCAACTGCTGTCTCTCCAACGGAATTCTGCTATAAAATGTCAGACTTTTCCTTGTCGATTGCATCTGCGAGAGATAGAGGCGTGACGCTTGAACGTGTTCTAAGTTTGACCGAAGATAGTGTTTGTACAAATGAGAACTGCCGTACAATCAAACAATTGAACCGTGATTTTATCTTCACAGCATATTCTGGCAATCTTTCGGGACAAGACCTAAAAATGTTGTATAATGTCCGCTGTTTAACCAAGTTTCGTTAATTTATAGGAGTTTATATGTCAAAATTTGAGTCTAAATCTAGTATAGAACAACAAGCAGACGCTTGGCTTGCTGTATGTGACGTACTAGATCAGGTAGCACCCGGTTGGACGCATGGACCTGAAAATGGAATGCAATGTGCAGTAAATGCGATCCTTGTTATGGGCCGTAAAGCTGCCGAACTTGATAAATACGGCACTGCAGCATACTGTTAAGAAATGACTATACCGCTAATCACTAAAGAGTTACAGGCAGAGTTGCGTACTGCTGTGCGCGCTCAGTTTGCTTGGGGTGACAAATATAAAGATCACTTGCTGTTGACTGACCGTCAGAAACTCGCTATACTTGCCACTGCACTACACGAAATCTGGATGTGTGCAATTGAAGAAGATAAGATGAGTATTTACGTAGGTAAAGCCCTAAGTCGTACTGGCTTAGATTCATTGCAAGCCGTGATTGATTTAAATGGAGATAAAGATGAGTGAACCAATGACTTTTAATGCAGATGAACTCAAGCAGTTTATCAAGGATAATATGTTTGTAGCTCTTGACATTAATTGTGAAAATCGTATTGTAGTAAAACTGCAGTTTCATGGTGACGATCAGCCATTCACAACTGACTCGATTTCTATTCCAACCCACAGGAGTTCTTACGAATGATGTACGAAAAAGCTTTCAAACAACTCTTGGTTCATCATAATATTCCTCAAGATGACAATCCAGTTAACCGTCTTGTGTCAGAGTATGCTAAAATCTTCTTTGAAGCTGGTGTAAAAGCAGCCTTCAACGAAAGTGCCCAAACCCCTGTTCTATTTAAGGAGAAAACTCATGGAAATTAAAGATATCAAATGGCCTAAACTTCGCAAGGTCAAACAACGTAACCCACAGGCTCTAACCGGCGATGAAATCAACTTTCTGCTGCGTATGCTTGCTGGCACCAGTTCTACACTTCAGCAAGCTGCGCGTGCAACCAAGCAAATCGAAGGTATGGCGTGGCGGGAATCCGACAAAGAAACTGAAGAAGGTCGTGATGCATTTCGCGCATTGAACCAGATTCGCACTGCACTGAAGAAAGCTAAAGTTCAACAAAAGCGTCTGAACAGTATTATCTCTAAGATCAAAACTCAGCGATGACTCATCGTGCACTGTACGAAATTACAGGGGATATCAAGGACGTAAACACGCTCTTGATCCCTCGTAGTTATTTCGGTGAAGCTGAATCAGATATCAGGTATAATCTGTGGTGGGGTATGAAAGATGGTTCTAACCCTTGGCTGCAGAATCATCCTGCAGTTATCTGGAAAATCTGTGAATCTTACATTAAGGATGGAAAATGAAACTAGTGATTATGTCGGTACTCTTGGCAGTAACCCTTATTGGTTGCGGTAAACGAGAGGAACCAGAAATGATGAATCCGCCACAAGAAAAAGTACTTTCTGATGGTACAATTTGTGTAATCTTTCGTAATGACATTCACTGTAACTGGAAAACTAAATGAACTTCTTCAGTAAATTTAAAGTACATCTGCATAATGTAGGGGATACGTGGTATATTCGTAAACTTACCCCTTTTGGTTACAGATACATGAGTAATAATGGTGATGTTTGGTGGTGGACCAGCATGAATGCCAAAAATTACTGTCAATTTCCGTCTGAAGAGTCTGCACGTAATTCAATCCCTAAGTCAAAGGCAGTATGAGTCGTAAACGCTATAAGATCACGGCTAAAACCTTCGATAAGAAAGGTCGGCCTATCTCTATTGCAGAGAACAATTACAATAAGACTCACCCGTTGATGCTACACTTTGCATCCAAGGTTAATCTTAAAGATAAACTATATTTGCATGCAGAAGTACTTGCGTTGATTCGTGCAGGAGATACGACAGTGCATACTTTGCAGATTGAGCGATATAACACAGATGGTACTGAAGCATGTGCCAAGCCTTGCCCTGTGTGTGAAGAAGCGATTAAAGCATATGGTGTAAAAGTGGTACAATACACCGATCAATCTAAATTTGTTGTGGAGTATAGACTATGAACTTTTGCGTTAACTGTAAGTTTTATCAAGCAAGGGAAGAATATAAACGTACACGGCACGATTGCATGCGTGAACAATCTTCACACTACAATCTGGTTACTGGCGAACCACTTGTAGGTTATGTTCGTGACGCTGAAAATGAGCGAACAGGGGAGGAATCTGCCGGATACTGCGGTGCAAGCGGAGTATATTTTCGTACAAAAATAACACCACCACCTACAACAGAAAACGTCAAAAAGAACTGGTAACATATATCATGAGTGACTACAAAGAAGAATCAGAGAAATCCAAGCAGAAACGCAGGGGTATTGTCGATCAACGCCCGGTTAGCAGCCACGCAAAGAAAAAGAAATTTTATGAACTTTGGCTTACTTGGAATTTTTTAAGTTTAATTACAAATAAAAAACCTCGTAAACAAGGAAACTATGCTACACTTCGTGATGCAACAAATGCACTAAAAAATGCTTGCACTTCCAAGTATTATACTAATTGTTATATTAAAGGGCCGAACAATGAAATTTATTACCTTGATGATTCTGGCAATCTCACTGAGCGGGTGCATATACCAGAAAGTTCATGATTACGAATATGAACTAATGGCTCTACGTTGTATCGAAATGCAGAGTACACTTGCTGTTGTATACTCTCATGCAATTGGGCATGTGAACGGCACCTGTAAAAATGGAAAGCACGTTCCCGGTGGATTCGCAGAGTAATATGAGTAATTTAAACTTCTCTGATTTCCTATATTATGATGAAAGTTCCCCATCTTGCTTGCGATGGAGGATTACTTTTGGTAATGGGCAAAACAAAAGAACTGAAAATGAGCCTGCGGGTAGCCTAGATAAGAAAGGCTATTTTAGAGTCCAATTAAAAGGTAAAAAATATGCTTGTCACCGAATAGTCTACAAGCTTTTTAATTCAACTTTTAACATGGACGATGAATTAGTGATAAATCATATCAATTTAAAGCCAAGTTGCAATCAGATAAGTAATCTTGAATTAGTCACGCAAAAAGTGAATCAACTGAAATCTTCTAAACAGTTAAAACATAATTGCGGCGTGTATCAGGTTATATTTAATAAAGTAAATTACTATGCTTGTTGCATTTATCATGAAAAAGAGGCCGTTAAAAAGAAGTGCAAGTACTTTTCGATAAAAAGTATGGTATTATTGAAGCATTCGCACTGGCGCACCAGTTTCGAAAGGAATCTTTACAATGGCTTCCCAAAGAGATTTAGATAGTGCATATATGGGCGTTGCTCTACTTCACGCCAAACTTTCGAAAGCGCGGAGAGCAAAAGTTGGTTGCTGTATAGTTACCCCACAGTTTACTCTATTATGTGGGTATAACGGCACAGCCTCTGGTCTAGATAACAACTGTGAAAAGGAATTAAACGATGGAACTCTCGTCACTTTGGATTGTGTTGTACATGCAGAAAGCAACGCTATCGCTGCCAGTGCTCGTACCGGCGTTAGTCTCATGGGTGCCTGCGCTTACGTCAGTCTTAGCCCTTGTGTGCCATGCGCTGTTCTCATGAAGCAAGTGGGGATTACCCGAGTAGTCTACAAAGACTTGTATAGGGATAATTCTGGTATACTGATGCTCTCGCAACTAGGAATAAAGGTAGATCAACATGACACAACAGGAGAATAAATAATGGGTGGATATTGCGGAGACAGCTACTATAGAACTAAAGAAGAACGGCGTAAAGATGCAATTCATACCCGAATTTTTCTACTTGTGCTGGCAATCGGCATTAATGCCCTAATTTACTTTTTGTGAGATACAATATGACAACAGTTGAAGAACAAACCCTGCTAACTCGCGCATTTTTTGAAGATATTATGTACACTAAATATGGTATGCGTAAATTTACCCGCGATGAAACTGGTCGGAGTTATACAGACCCTATCGTAGCTTGGGCATGGGTGGGGTTTCTTGAAGGTTCGCTTTCAGGTGCCCAACGTATGAAGCAAACTTGAGGTACAATATGCCTAAAGTAATTGGACAAGACCCCGGCGTGTATAAGCGGATTACCTGCCGTATCTGCGGAGCTATTAACGAGTATACTCCTAGCGAAGTACGCACGCTATGGAACGGCAAAGACTATGGCGGTGGTCCTGACGGTGCCAAGGGCTTTAACTGCGGGCAGTGTGCTGGCCTAGTGATTACAGAAAGGTGGTAAGATGAGTTCATGGCTGATTGCTTTCGTAGGTGTTATCTACGCATACATCGCGGGTGAAAACTTGTTCAAAGGCGAGTATAATACTGCTATAATCTTTGCAGGTTATGCATTCTCTAATGTAGGTTTGTACTTTATTTCAAGGGGTTAATGTGTTTAACGATTTTCGACAAATGAACAAACTGGTTGCTGACGGTTACGCTACGGTAAAGACCGATGGCACCTACAGCATCTTTAAGTACCATCGAAAAGTAATGTTCAATTACCTTTGGAATGATGTTCCGGGTATCAAAGAGTGCCGTGGGCATGTCTACAACAATACAACTGGTGAACTAGTACAAGCGCCACCACGTAAGTCATTCAATTTCTTAGAGAATGATTGGTGGAGTCAGCACGATCACACTGACCGTATTGTATATATGTACAAAAAGTACAATGGCTATATGGTTGCGGCAAGCAAAGTTGATGGTCAACTTATGGTGTCAACCACAGGTAGTCTTTCAAGTGATTACGTTGAGTTTGCACGCCCATTTGTACAGCAATGGTTTGACCGTGAAACCTTCGTTCGTTCAGATGTTACCTACCTGTTTGAAATGGTAGATAAAACGTTTGATCCGCATATCGTTGATGATGCCGATGGTTTGCATTTTCTGGGTCGTCGCCATAAAGTTACGGGTGTTTTCATTCCATCTGGTATGTACGTCAAAGTTACTCTGGGAGAAGCCCTTCACATTGCTGAAAAAGACCGTGGTGAAGGTTTTATGATCTATAATGAGTTCGACAACGATTGTGTATCTCCAGCTAAACTTAAGACTCCGTACTATGTTGGCAAGAAAATGCTTATGCGGTTGAACAAAGGAAATACTACTGCTCTGTGGGCAGGTAAAATTCCTGAGCGCATGCCGGAAATGTGGAAAGAAGTATGCTATACTCTACCTAAGATTTATAGGGAAGATTTCTGGCTTGCGTTGCCAGAGCAAACCCGCCGAATTATTTTGGAAGCTATGCTAGATGACTAAATCATGCGACAACTGCAAGTTCTATACTTGTGGTACAATCGGTAAACACTTCTGGCAAGACTGCACAAAGAACTGGTCAGAGAAACAACGTCCGTTTATCGGTGTAATCAAGCATCTATGCGGGAATTATCAGGAGAAAAAGTAATGCAAGTACCAACTATTAGTACAATTGAAGCAAACAAAGATAACCAAGAAGTTCTTGCACGTTGGTACAGGTTTTGTACTGTCAATGAACCTGAAGAACTTGAGGCTATGAACCTTATCTGCAAATATTTTAAAGGCTTTACGCCTGAACTCTCTAAATTGATTGGATGGTAACATGACAACTTGGTTTACATCGGATAGTAAGGGTTGACAGTGTATGGTATAATTAATATTTAACTAGAATATTATGAACCATACAAAATTTCAAAAACTACGCAACCTTTTAAACGAAACACCCGAGTCTTTCTATTGGCTTGGGTTTCTTTTTGCTGACGGTCATTTTAGTAGTACCAATAGACTTCAAATAGGACTGTCAGGCAAAGATTCACAACACCTAGAAAAATTAGCCGCTTTTTTAAATTTACCTGTTAATAGTATCAAGCATAAACACGGCCAATACCACAAAATATATCTGTCAGTAATGGATGTAATTACTGTAAAATATCTAAAAGAAACATATAAGATTGAATCCAACAAAACTTATACACCTATAGACTTATCAAGTTTAACAAGTGAGCAACTTAAATGGGTTACTATAGGTTTTATTGACGGGGATGGTTCAATTCAGTTCCAGCAAGGCAGAAAAGACGCACAACTAAGTATCAAGTGTCACCAAAGCTGGCTTCATAATCTAGAAATTATGTTTGGAAGCAGCAGGCTAAATAATAGTGGTTATGCCTTTACTTCAATAACTAACAGTGTTAAACTTAAAGAACTAAAACAAATCGCCGTTGACTATAAATTACCCGTACTTGATCGTAAATGGGATAAAATCGATATGAATAAAATATCCAGACAAGAGAAAGCTAGCATCTGGCACCCTGTAGCCAAAAAGCTCTACTTAGAGGGTAAAACTATCGACGAAATTTGTGTTATACTTGACAAAAAATATACCACAGTTTATCAATCATTAAAAAGAAAGGATCGTATATGATCGTTCAGAAAGGATCAGGTCGGACATTTTTTACGTCCGACCTTTAGCTTCACTTCCATCACAAGAATATTGTCAAGTTTACAAAGCGTGGAATTGACACTACGCAAGAATTGCACGACGAATGGCTTACCGGTAAATTCTATGTCAGGTAAAGTACTTTCACAAAACAACATGATTGCCTTGGTGGCTGAACGCAGTGAATACTACAAGTATGAAGTGCAAGATGTTCTCAAGACTTTCTTTGTTATTATGAAAGAGCAGCTTGAGGCAGGTAATCAGGTGCATTTTGAAAAGTTGTTTCGAGTACACATTGAAAGACCCATGCGTAAACGAATCTATAGCCCTGCAGATAACGATTGCTATCTATCACCGGCTCACCCAAAGTTAAAGCTGACTCCAACTCAGGATTACAAACATATTCTCTGGACAGGCTACAAAGGTGAGGTCTTTATTGATCGGAATAAAAATGAACTACACTGACTCTTTCTCTGCTGAGTTACCTGCTATTGCAAACTCAGATTTGCATTATCTAGTGAGACAAGGTGCAGAGTACATCATGAATGAAGGTTATCTATCCGTTAGCAAGTTCATGGAAACCTGCAGTGTGTTTGAACTGACAGTCATATCACAGTGGCTTGAACAAATGCCTAAAGATGTTATGAATTCAGATGACCCTAGTTATGCTGTACGTAACGCAATGGCACTAGGCATTGTTCTGATCCTTGGTGAAGGTGAACCCCAGATTTCACTAAAGAGTATCATGACTGCCTGTATTCACTTGCATGAGTACACTGTTTTTGAGCTAGAATTACGCAATCTGAACCTGCTAGAACCCCTTGAAATTGCCCGTAAATATTACACAGTATTGGAACGATGAAAAAACAAACTACACAGCCAGAAGATTTTGATGTACAATATTATTCAGATAATGAAGCAAAAGAACTTGTAGAAGAACTTGGCTTCACTGATATGTACGAACAGCAGTTAAATAGCGACACGTTTTCACAATATGATTAAGGAGTAAACATGAGATTTATCGTCAAATGGAATAATGGTTTCTGGAAAGTATTCGATTCAGTTCGTTACGAAGATCACAGCCTGCAGTATCTCCAGAAAGATGCAATTGCAGTGTCTAATGCTTTGAATTCAGGTAAGTAAATATGCAAGAAAATTATGTAGGTACGCCTACTAATGCTGCGTTTCTTATCGGTCGTTCACCAACTGATCCGAAGCTTTTTAATGTATACTCTGTTGATCCGAAAGGTATCGTAGAGTATGCTGTAGAGGTTGATCTGCACTTTGAAGCTGCAGTTAAACTAGCAGAATCTCTTGAGTCTAACCAATAACTAACGAAAGTACCAAATGTTTTCCAACTATAAAGTTCCTATGCAGAATGCAAAGAAGCGACCACCTGCTGAATACGGTAAGTCTAAGGACAAAGAAAAACGTCCTGACTACTCAGAGCAGCGCAGGCAGAAGCGCGGGGACTAAATCTGTGTTATACTCAAGGCTTGTTAACTAAGAGGTAACTATGAAAAAAGCACTGATAGCCCTAGCAGCATTCTGTGTACTGCCAGTAGGAGCTAAGGTTGAAACCGGCCTTACTCCACTGCAGTGTATGACTGCTAACATCTACTTTGAAGCACGGGGCGAGTCCATCAAGGGTATGGAAGCTGTTGCCAACGTAACAATGAACCGTGTCAAGTCTAAGCGTTATCCTAAATCTGTATGCGCTGTTGTTTTTCAGCGAAAGCAATTTAGCTGGACACACCAAAAGTCTTGGGGAGCAATCAACAAGATCATGCAAGGTGATACTTCAAAGATGAAGCAGCAAGATAAGCTGGCATACACCAAAGCATATAAAATTGCTGTACAATCTATGCTTGGACTTGCAAATGTACCGGGCCTTGACAACAGTATGTTTTATCATGCTGCGTATGTTCAACCTAAGTGGGCAAGCAAGATGCAACGGGTAGCTAAGATCGGTTCTCATGTATTTTATAAAGGGTAATCATGCTTGAAATCTTTGGTATCATTTACGTTCTCAGTTTTGTAATCTTCGTTGTCACCTGCATTTATGCTGTATACTTGAAAGGTGCAACACTCGGGGAAATCTTGACATTCCTTGCCATTGCAGTTATCCCCGTGTTGAATACTGTGGTAATCTTTATGGTGCTAAACAAGGCGGGTTTCTTTCGTAAACAAATTATTAAAGGACGTAAACATGGCTGAAGTAATTCTATTCATTTATCTTGCAAGTATTGTCGGTCTGTGGATTCTTATCGCTATCGGCGTTAAGTTAGATGAAATTGATACCTACGGTGAGCTATTTATCTTCTTTCTCATTAGCTTTATTCCTCTGGTTGGCTCCGCTGTATTGCTCTACATTGGGTGGCACTATTTTATGCGACTGAGTTTCTGGAACAAACCTATCAAGAAAGTGAAAAAATAATGTACAATACAAGCAACTGGACAGGGCGTACTCCACGGTCTACCTCAGAAGCCTTTGGGCCTTACGAACGTTTTACTGTAGAAGCCCCACTAGCAAAAAAATCGCGTTGGTTCCCGGTTTACTGTGTTATACTTGTGGCTATTGTTACTCTACTTACTTTGAAAGGTGTCGTATGAAACTTACTTTGCAGATTATGATGGCTTTGCTTGCAATTGCCGTACTTTTTGGTCTGGTACTGCCTTGGTTGGTATCAGCCAAGTCTACAATTGCTGTTATCATTGCGATTGTAGTTCTTGCAGTGTTCATTCTGATCGCTGTGCACACCATCACCAAACTTATTGGTAAGAAATAAATAATGAACTATGTTCCTGATCGTTGGGTAATCTTGGAGATTTCTCGGAAAGATGGTAGCCCGCGTGATACAATCAACAAAGTATTCGCAGGTTGGTACGGCGGGTTTACTTCAGGTGATGCTTGGAAACTAAACTCAGGTATCGAAAAGATTACTGAAGATGAAGGTTATTATTACTTTCATGGGTATTCTGGTAGTATCTATCAGTGCCATAAATCTGCCGAATCAATGACAGGATACATGACTCAAATTCTCGAAAGTTTTCGTGCTACAATCCCAGATAATTGGGAAATTAAAATCGTCAATGTAACTTCAATTCTATAAAGGTTTTACGCTAATTGAATTCATGATTGTCGCTGCGATTATCGGCATTTTAGCTGCGGTGGCTATCCCTGCTTACAACGAGTATAAGTGCAACCAAACTGGTGTTCAATGTCAACGAGTAACCCCACTGGTAAAACGGGATATGTCTACAATGTGCATTCAAGGTTATACTGTCATTACTAAATCAGGACAACAGTTGATGGGTTACGATGGTAAGCCGGTTACCTGCCCCTAAATTGTGTATAATGCTACTGTGGTGGAATTGGTATTCACAGCAGTCTTAAACATTGCCGCCTGTAATGGCATGTCGGTTCGACTCCGACCAGTAGCACCAAATTTAAACTAGGAGAAAATAAACATGACAAATTCTGATATACTTGACATGAGTTCAATGAGCATTGAACAAAAAGGTAAACTATTTACGTTCCTTGCAGAGCAAAATGTAGTATACTCTGTAGGTATCGAACTATATGAAGCCAGAGAAATCGTAGAAGAACTAGAATACGAATCTTCGTGGCAATCTTCTAGCTGCTAAATTAAAGGAATAACATGCTAATCGTTGGTTCACTTGCACTTAAATACCACGGTATCGATATTGGCCGTGAACCTTCGGATACCGATGTGATCTGCACTTCACAAGAGTTCAATGACATGGTTGCTGTGCTGCCTTACGAACTAATCAAACGCACTGAAACGGAAAACTCCGCAGTGGCAATGTTCAAGAAACCTAGCGGTAAACGTTATATTATTGATGCCAGTATCATCGACAGTACCCAAAAGTTTTATGGGGACGACCAATGGGTACATGACATTCACGCTAAAGATGGGTTTGCTTCACCTAGTACTGTGCTAATGATGAAATTGTCTCATCGTTTCAAGGATAGCATTCACTTTGAGAAAACCCGTAATGATATCTTTCTGTTGAAAAAAGCTGGTATTACTCTTGATAGAACACAACAAGAAGCCCTAGAATCCCGTGAATACTGGACAATCGGTAAGGGTTACAAGCTTAACCTAAAGAAGAATCAATTCTTTACGGATAACGTACCGTATATCTACGATCACGACAGTATTCACCGTGCAGTGGCAATGAAGGAAGTACCTGCATATACCCTTTACCTGAAAGATGGTGAAGAGGTTATGTGTGATGAACAGAAGTTCAATGCTTTGCATCATGCAGATAAGCTTGCTGGCGTACTAGAAGAGGCTTACGTGCTTGCGTTGGAACGTGCGGTTATCCCACACGGTACAGACCCTGATAAAGCCTTCCAGATCGCTCTACGTAAAGTATGCACAAGTATTACTTCTGGGTGGTTTAGAGAATTTGCATGGCAGAACTACAATCAGCTAAAAATCTGCTATAATTCAGACTATGTTGACAAGTTCAACAGGGCGTTGAAAAACGGCAAAATCCTTCCATACACTAGGAGTTAATATGATCGGTTCACGAATCAAAATTCACGATGATCCAGTAGAAGTTTACTATGGTACAATCATCGAAAAAACAAAGTACGATCGTTGGGTTGTTCGGTGGTGAAGATGTAAGTTTTTATACTGGCAACGAATTTATTTACTGTCACGTAGGTTTGTATGATAGAATCATGCATTATCTTGACACAGGAGAATACATTGAAGCCCCCAAAAACCAAGGTTATACCGACCAAGCGTAACCCACTTGTTGTACCTGTTATGAAGAAAGGTGTACGTAAACACAAGAATCGCAAGCGTGATTCTATTATTAACCCTAAAGAAAAGGAAGAAAATCATGCCTAAACGAATCGTTAAACGCACCCGTGAACAAGTCATTAAACGTTGGGTTAAAGCCCTGCGCTCCGGTGACTATGAGCAAACTGAAGGTGAACTTAAAGATGACAATGGATTTTGTTGCCTTGGTGTTCTTTGTGATCTTGCAGTGGAAGATGGTGGTGAAGAATGGGTACATGGTTATATGGGATACGAGTACAAAGGCACTATTGGTGTTCTACCAAAAGTTATGCATAACTTTATTTTTCCAGCACGCTCTCGCCTACAAAATAAACTCATCGAAATGAATGACGGTGGCAAATCATTCAAAGAAATCGCCGATGTAATCGAAAAGAAACTTCTGTAATTTAACCCTAACTTATAAAGGAAATTAATCATGCTAAAACCTACCGTTCGCTATAACCCTTCTGATGTTGGCACTTTTGTGGCCGTTGGTACCCGTGCAGAAGTGCTTGCGCTAGACCATCCCCGCTTTGGCCGTCAGTTCGTCTTTACATCTACTGTGCAGGAATACGACCCTGCATCTGGTGTGTTTGAGACTTTGAACACCAAGTATGTCCCCGACTTTGAATAAGCAGGAATAACCCCAAAACTCACTCAGGTATAACAACCGGGTGGGTTTTTTGCGTTATACTCTAGGCATCAACACAACGGAGCTAACATGAAAAACGAACGACCTGCACTTAAGACTGAATTGGCTTTGATTGGGGCCGCGATTTTTCTTCGTGAGTACAAGTATAATCATGGCCGTGGAGATACCTATTGGGTTACCCGCCTCACTAACGAAAGAGAAGTACGTGAATTGAGAATTCAAGGAAAAATCTCCAGAACAGACTTGTTTCTCACTGCTGGCGGTGTTACTAAGATTGCTCATAAGCACCTGCTTCAACTGACAGACGGTCAACTGATCGACCTGATTTTCGATTAAACTGTACTCTTCAACACAACGGGGTTAACATGGCCTACATCACCAAAGCTGAAGTGCAAGAAAAGACTGTTAAGCTGAAAGCTATTGCCAAGAAATATGGCATTAAAATCAGTGTCTCTGGCAGTAATTCCAGCACGATTACCTGCACGATTCTGTCTGGTAAACTGGATTTTGCTGATAGTTTTATCCGCACGACTAAAGAAGAATTCCTTGAGGATCGTGGTAGCTATCATTGGCAGACCAACCGTTATCATCTGGATACTAGTTACCAAGGAACTGCTCTAGAATGCCTTAAAGAATTGTACGCTGTCATGGAAGAAGGCCACTACGATCTTTCTGATGCTATGAGCGATTATTTTAACTGTGCGTGGTATATGTATGTTAATATCGGCAAGTGGAACAAACCTTACATTTTGGAGAAATAATATGAGTAGCCTGCAAGATACACTTAAAGCACTTTTGGCAATTAAAGAGAAATACAAGAATGGTGCACCGTGCTATACCGGTATTTGCTCTCAATATCAATGTTTTGCTAAGACCCGTGCAGATGTGCTGCAACCTTACTTTAGGACTTGGCGACACCATTCAGGTAGTATAGAATACCCTGTGCCTAGCGGAACTAAAGAAACTCCCGGCGATGCTTACGACAATGGCAGAGATAATATGTTCAGTAAGACTACCCGCTATGGTCGCCTGCGGCATAACCTACTGAACCATTGTATCCGTGAAGTTCGTAGGGATATTGCCGCATCAAAGTGGTAAACTCTGTTATACTTCATTCATCAAAACAAACTCTTAAGGAAACATCATGGCACTCAAGCACTTCGGCGGTAAAGTTTTTCAAGGTACTGTTAAAGATTTCGTTGAAGGTAACCTCAAGCTGAATGGTCAGTTTGTTGATGGTGTTACCCTGAGTATGCTTGGCAAGTACCAAGTGATTCAGACGGTTGGTGAACACAAGCAGAAGGGTGCCCGTGGTCGTCCTGCGGCTGTGTACCAGATTGATACTGCAGGCTCTATGTTCAGTTTCTGAAATATTTTATAAGGATTATCAATGCGAACTGAAACTTACATTCAACTTGTGGATTTGAAAGCAATCCTGAAACCATCCGATGAATTCATGTGTTTTGCCGCCCGTGCTCGTCAATTGTACTTGGCTGCTGATGCAGTACAAGCTTCAGTTAAATTGCACGGTGAATTCTGCTTGCAAACCCATTGGGAAAATATTAACGGTTACTCAATGGATCAATTTCCATTTACTTGTGATGAATACCAATCATTCCGCCTTGCATGGCTTGACCGTTTGATTGAGGAATACAAATAATGGCTGATATCTCAAAATGCTTCAAAGGCTGTGAACTCCAAGATAACTGCTATCGATGGGTGGTAGCCCCAAACAATTTCTGGCAGTCTTACGCCGATTTTAAGCCTGATCCAGTCACCAATGAATGCCAGCATTACTGGCCTATTAAAGAGGATACATCGAAATGAAATATTGGGAAAATCTGAAGGATGCTTATGATAATCCTACGTTAGCACTATTTATTTGTACCCTGTTTTTGGGGGGTGTTTGTATTTATTTTTGTCGTTGTAATCTCAGCCGAGTATTACTACGTTTCACTCCCACTAATGCTAGCCTTGTTTATTGGACGAATAATTTACGCTGCTATTAAAGGAAAATAAATGAAGTTTCACAATCCACTCAATTCAGAGAATCAAGCAGTACAGCTAATTGCTTTTGTACTTCTTTTCCTTACTACTACTGTAACAATCATAGCTATACCTGAAATTTTCTTTTCAGTGCTGTTTGTTGGTATGATTGCACGTATAATTTACTATATCTTTAAGGGAAAATAATCATGGATACCGTATGTAAGCCCGGCGACCTTGCTGTTATCAATCGCAATCTAATTCCTGCTGCTGAATTTGCACGCGGTTGGATTGTGCGTGTAACGAAGACACGAATCTATCCTAATGGTGTATTCTGGGAATACGAGGGTGAAAAGTACTTCCCTGATGGTGGATTGATTACTTCTTTTGCTGATAATATTCTTACACCTATCCCCGGCTTAGATAATCTTGGCGGTGAAGATGAAATGTTAACCATTATGAAAAACAAGCTAAACAAAGAAGAGACAGACAAGCGTGAATTGGTGGAGCATTCTTGAAAATACCTAAGTATTTTGTAGGGTTTTCTAAATATCCTAGGAATTTACGTTATACTAGAGGCATACTAACCAAGGAGTTTCTATGAAAACGTTCGTGTACCCTAGCATGATGGGCGAAATGAAAGCAAATGCCAAGGGTGACTGCGGCATTCGTGCACTGGCTAACACTGGCCTGTATACATATGAGCAAGCAGAGAAACACCTGACAAAGCACGGCAAGAAGGCTAACGAAGGTACTCTGGTTCGTACTATGGAAAAGGCTATGAAGGGTTACCCTTTCACGGTCTACGTAGAGTGTGCTGCAGCGGCATTGAAGGTACCTTGCTATGGCCCTATGACCCTCGCTCAATTTATCGCTCAGAACCCCGTAGGAACCTTTCTGTTGGCTATGGAAGGTCATGCAGCAACTGTCATCAACGGTAAACTGATCGATACTCATGTACAATCAGGCCAACGTGTTGTTTTCATTTCTTGGAAGGTGTAAGGTTATTCTTCAGGCACTCTAAACTCTGATATACTCTAGTCTTCAACAACACAAAGGAATAATATGCTGGTTCAAATGCGCGATACTGAGAATGCTAACCGTGTACCCCAAATCAGGGTTATGCGTATGGTTACTGGCCTTGGCCTGAAGGAAGCCAAAGATGTGTGCGATAAGATGTTTTTTGAAGGTAACAGCCCAACTGAAATCAATATGTACGCGGGTATCCCTCAAGAAGTGTTACAAGAGTTTTTGCAGTACTTCAAAGATGTAGGCCCGAGGTCTAAGCCTGTTCCTGTGTTCAACTTCCGTGCTGAAGTATCTAAGCTTGCGGTGAAAGCCATAAAATCGGACGACCTGTACGCAGCTAAACAATTGCTTGCACTGTTCGTTTAAGTCAAATTCAAAAAGCCGCTTGGGGTTTCAATTCAAAAACCTACGTGGGGTATGAAAGTTAAATGCTTAGTATACCCCCTAAGAGCGCCGAAAAAGCCCGATTGTAACCTGATAGTACTAGTTTTTCTCGATTCCGAGGGTTTTTCCACTAAATTTGAATACCCTAGTACTACACGACCGTTCGTCGGAAATATTTTCAGTTGGCCCGACATTTGCTAACGTAGGGTTAACCGTCTGTCGGAAATATCCGGGGAAAATCGAGGGTTGGCACGGCGCTTGCTTAGGTTACCGTCTGTCGGATCGGCTGAGAGTTGGCATGGTTTCTGCTTTGTTGTTTCCATGCACACTGCAAGTATCATGCCAATTCATCATATGAAAAGGCTCAGAAACGGGCCTAAACGTGGCTATGAG
>LNFM01002287.1_pt1 | contig 40443 bp, 55 predicted proteins | sample 596031 | NCBI WGS metagenome assembly LNFM01 (sample SAMN04254537, study PRJNA301005) | activated carbon metagenome | isolation source: dual media filters at the Ann Arbor, Michigan drinking water treatment plant | place: USA: Ann Arbor | reverse complement strand
CCCAGCGACATCGGATGTCGCCGGGCACATTTGGTTTGAAATTTAATTGAGTTGTTCGGCAGGAACTTCGGACAGTTTGCGCGGGGACAATTTGCCGACCGTTGCGATTTCGTAAGCCGCTTCAAAAAGTTCGAGGTTGATTTTGTAATTCGCACGGGCACGGTTAACGCCGCGCGGTACGCGTTTCATTCCTTCCAGTTGTACGCCGCCGTTGATGACTTTTTCCTGCAAGACATTGAAAACGCGCCAGGCGTCGTTTCCTTGATCCTCGGGGCGGGCGGCGGCAAGCAATTTCTTTGCCTCGGCGCGTGTGAATTTTTTGTTCCAACGGATTTCAGCAGCCCGCATCGCAAGGTCGACGCGCTGTTTGTCGGTCAGTTTTTTGTCGACCATCATTTGATGAACGCCGAACACTTTTTCCAGGTTTTCAGTAAAACGAACCGTGATTTCCTCGGCTACTTTTGCAGGTTCGCCCAGGTGAGCGCATTTGTAGAAATCGCCTTCCGTACCGGGTACCCGTACCGTCAGGCCGTTCGAGCATACGAGGCGGAAAATTCCGGTTTCAACACTGAACGCGCATTTCTTGTCGTAGCTGTTCATAATGATAATTTCCGGGTACAGTTTTTCGCCGCCGACTTCGGTAAAGTTTTCAGTGCGCATCCGTACAACGTGACGACCTTGACCGGTTTTCGCCTGTTTGATTTCGCGAAGTACAAACCCGCGTTTTTGCAGTTCGATGATAAGTTTTTCCGTGTCGATGATGATATAACGATCAGAAACATTTGCGGCTTTGTAAGCGGCTACGTCGGAAGGCTGGAAATTTTTTTGAGCTGTCATGTCCTTTTAAATTTTGTTGTTGTTTAATCAATTTGACAGGACAAAAATACTGGCATTTTTCATATTCCCAATGGGTGCCCCCATTTTTTTTGGGATTTTTTTTCGACACAAAAAAGGAAGCCCGGCAACGCATACGCGCGGCCGGGCAAAAACCCTTTTCCCCATCAAAAATTTACAGTACAATGATACACGAAATTTCGGGCCAATTATCGACAGCGGCCGGAATAAGTGTCCGAAAGTCAGGATCGTCAATGTAAGGTTTAACAAACCGGCAGACAGACAACAGTATGTCAACATGACAAGGTTCGTTCGGGCTGCACCAACAACAAATGTCGCGGTCGATCAGCGGTTTAATCCAAGCGACGAAAGCCTCGGGGTCGTTCCGGGCAAGTTCTTTGCAGTGATCGTAAAAGATTGACACGGCCGCGTAATTATCCCGGACGAATCGTTGCCGGTACCAGGTGCCGACCTTTGCGGGGTTGCCCCATTGTGAGGGACGACCGGCGTAAATCGACCCGGCGGGAATGCCGGGCGTTGACTGCCGGGTTCGCTGTGTTCGCTTTGTAGTGATGCCGAAATATTTTTCAGCGAAGCCGAACGCGCAACCCGGCGCGTCGGGGTGTTCCAGCAGAATCGTATATTCGACATAGGAACCGCGCCGACCATCTTCATAAGCCCACATTAAGCGTTCACGCACACGGTACTTTTCCCCGTACTTGAATCTGACAAAGATCGGATCAGGGCGCCGCCGCTGAAAAAACATTTTCGGCGGTTGGTATTTTCGGGTTTGAGTGAAAAGCGGGAACGTAACAAATTCAGCCATTATAAAAACCGTTTGCGATTAAACCCGATTGCGACGCCGGGCAACATAGGATGTTCAAGAAAAACATATTCTTCCGTGTGCGTCGGCTGATTGTATTCATCGACCATTTGCATATCTCGTCGATAACAAAGGCGGTACCAATTGCGGCGCACAAAAGGCAATTCGTGATCCCGGAACGCGACCGTCTCGTCATCACACGAAAACAACATCAATTCCAGATTTTCCACGCGACCCATGATCCGATTGATAACCAGAAAACAAGAGCAATCCAGGGAATTGCAGTGAACAGGCCGTCACGGATTTTCAACCGTGACGATTCATTTTTCGTTGCGCCGATGACGGCTGCAATCGAGAACAGCACGAGCGAAAGAATCGCGCCGGGCATTTGAATCATCCTTTTCACCCTGTCAATAAATTTCATCTTTTTCATTGAATTTCAATTTTAAATGTCAAGGTCGTTTTTCTGCCGGTAAACCTTTTCGGTTCCGGCCGGTGTAAATGTGTAAGCCGTTTTTGAAGCCTTTGACCTCGGCTTGCCTTTTTTCTTTGGCTTTCCCTTGCGCCCGGCGGTCGGCCGTATATCGAAAAAATACGACCGATAACGCCAGGCAAAAAGGATAATCAAGATCAGGAAAACAGCCGGCCAGTTGATTTCGGGAATATTGATCGTAACACCGGTGTTCATATCAAAGAACGGTTTCGTTCGGGGAACTGGCGGATTTGCAATGTCAACGGAAATTCGTCGATGTCGCCGCCGTGATGATCCTGATACCCGTTTTGCTTCGCGATGAACGTGCCCATTTGTTTAACGAAAACAGGAATGTTCAGGGCTTTGCAGCTGTTGACGATTACTTCCATCCATTCGACGACACAAATACGGTACTTGTATTGTGCTTTCTGATCCCCGATGTACTTTTTCGTTTTCTTCGCTTTTTCGTAGATTTCATACAAAACAGGTACGGTCGGTTTCGGTACTTCCAGGGCGTTGCCTGATTCGCCGCCGACAATTACCCAGTTGATTCTGTCTTGAATTTCGGGCCATCCGGGGCACTGCAAAAAGTTGATCGGACGCAACAGCGGTTCCAGGGATAGGAAGCGAACCGCCGCCGGAACTTTCGCAAGGATCGGAACGCGTTCGTTGAACGTTTCTTGATCCTCGGCAGATATTCCGATCCAAACGTTCGGATAACCTTCGCCCCAGTCAGGCGGCAAGTTGTCGATAATTCGCTCGGGGCGCTTCGTTAAAATCTGATAAGTAAGATGCGGCGTTTTTTTGATGACTTCCCAGGCAGTCGGACGCCAGGCGTCGGCCTCACTGATAAACCAGTCAGACCAAGAACAGGTAAATACAAGTGCGGGTTCTTTCCAGTGCAACGGCTTGAAAAAGGTTGCCGGTTGCGACGTGACAATTTCCATCGGGTTTTGCCCCCATCGGGTTTTATCCCGGTACATGTAACAGTATTTGCAGCCGGGCGAAACTTTGCGACAGCCGTGCCAGGGGTTCCAGGTATGCCCGCGATTTCCGTATTCGGGCGAATGTGTCCATTGAATTTGTGTGTCTTGCGCCATGACTTAATTTTCGACAGGTTCAAATGATATTTTGATTCCGATGTTCTGTTGAACCGATTCGGCAAGGGCTTTCAAGGTATCGTCGATTTTAACGTCAGGCGTAATCGGCGAAGGTTCGGGGATTTCAATTTTTGCAAGGAATTGCGGTTGCTTGAAAAGCGATGCGGGCAAAGTAATTTGCATCTTGATCGGTATTTCACCGGGCGCAAGTTTCGGGGTTTTATGTGCAAGGCGCCCGGTTGCTTCGTACGACCGTCGACCTTGCGAGACGACGAGCCAGCAATTTATTTCAAGTTTGTGCGACATTTTTAATTTCGGTTTGAATGAAAAAAAACGGGCGGTTCGTTGACTTTTCAACGCCCCGCCCGCCGCATTAAAAATGAGTGTTATTTATAGAGAATCGGAATGCCGGACGCCTCGAAAATTGCGATTTGTTTTTGCATCGCTTCTTTAATCGCGAATTGCGTCATTTCGAGCAGGTCGACCGATTCCAGGGAAATGCGAACATTGCCGGATTCAACTTCGAGATATACGTCGACGTTGAAACGAACTGTTTCGTCACCGGAAAGAATAGGCATTCTCAAAGTAAAAGATACCGGGATCGTAGTGTTTGTTTGCTGTGAAAACAGCCTTTTTGTGTTGCCCCTGTTATCGTCAGCGATTTCGATTTCGCCTTTTACGGAAAGTTTCAGCGTCGACAGTTCGTGAACCATTTGCAACGCTTGTTCGGGATCAGCAAAGTACATTTTGTTTTTGCGGATGAACACGGCCAGGTCGTAGGGTTTCCACACGGCGCCCTCGTTAAGCCTGAACGGCTTCAAACGAGATTCGGCGAACAGCGTGCCGGTAATGACATCGCCGCTCGGCAGCGAAGGCATTGCGCGTAACGTGATTTTTTGCGCATCGTAATCGACTTCGACGACGGAATGTTGCGGGTCGAAATATTTCCCGCCCTGGGCTGCCTGTCGCTTTGTGAAATAAATACCGGGTGCATCGAGCAAGCCCGAAAATTTATAGGGGTCAGGCTGAACAACGTCGGGCGCTTGACCTTCGCGAATGATTAATTCGGATGTACCCTCGGGCAATACGAAACTGTTTTTTATATTATCCATTTTAAAGAAATGATGAAGGTGCGACAATGTCGCGTTTTTAAAATTGTTTCAGTTCGGTTTAATTGTCCGTACCGGTTTTGTAGTTGACCGCTTCTTTCGTGTAAATCGTTTTCTGGCGCTCGGTGCCCCGCATTTTGCGTTCGTCGATCAGCACGCCGTCGACGGTGTATGTGCCGACCATGCCTTCGTTCTGATCCTTGACCAGATACACGGTTTCGGTTACAGTCATTTCGCCGCGACGAATCAGGTTCAGTGCCTTTTTCGCAAGGGCTGTTTCGGCTTTGATCTTTGCGTTCATTTCGGCAAGGATCGCCGCTTTTTCTTCGTTCAGGCGTTCAACCTTGATCGACCGTTCGGCGAATTCGGTTTTCTCGTTTTCGATTTCTTCCTCGGTAAGTTTGCGTCGGTATTCGTGACCTTCGAGAATTTCGTCGGCGTTCGATTCCATGAACATTTTGTTTTCGATCACAGTACCGTCGCCGGGGATAAATAAATTTGTCATTTGTTGAAAATTTGACGGGTGAAAATTTTGTGAAAAAGTCGGGGCGGGCGAACCTTTCCCGCCCCTATGCTGTCGGCAAGTGCCGGTTAATTTTGCGTCGGCTGAATGTCCGGCGGTGCCTGATCCTTTTCGGCTTTTTCCTTCGCGACGCGGGCTTGTTCGGCCCGGCATTCGTCACAGTCGCAACCTTTACCGCCGGTCGCCTTGCGCATTATTGCGGCAAGCGTATCGGTATCGGTTTCGTCGTCATCGTTTTCGCGTAAAAACTTCATAAGTTCAGCGAGGTCGTCGCCGCCCAGGACGCCGATTTTCATTTCAATATCAGGTGTGCGAAATTTGCGGGAACTGTGACGTTGTGCCCCGGTCAAGAAATCGCGCAATTCAGACAGGCCGTCGCCAAAGCCGCCGGACGGGAACCGGCGCGACCGGGTTCTTTCGCGTACGGTTTTGCCCAGGGTTTCAAACAAGCCCATGATGTCGCCTTCGTTCAGTTTGCGCATTGCGGTCGCCGCTTCCATCGCAACCGAAAAACGACGATACATGTCATCACTTTCGGCAAGGTAATCGACCAGGACTTTGAAAAAAGTAAATTCGCTCGGGTTGCCGTCTGCCAGCATGACGTGTTTTGCGCCGGTAACAGGATCAGGTTCGTCAAGTTCCATCACGACAAATCGCATATACCCGATTGCTTTGCCTTTCGGCATTTCATCACCGGGGACTTTGAATTCTTCTTTGTACCCGGCCGGATCGAGTTGTTCTTGCTTTTCGGGGTTTTCTTTCTTTTGATACATGGCATTCGTAAATTTTGATGGTGAAAAGTATGAGGGAAATTTATTGAATTGCTTCGGATCGTGACAGGTTGTCGGCCTCGGCGTTTTCGGCACGGGGTATCCAGTGAAAAGAAATGTGACTGAAATTTGCGGCAAGTTCTTTCGCCTGTTTGTAGGTCGCGAAGTACATGCCGCCTTTCGCCCGCCAGTTGCCGGCCATTTGTTGGATGACGAGTTGCGAATCGCCCTGAACGACGATTGAATCTTCCGTGTGACCGTTTTCGATCAGCCATTCGAGCGCCAAAACAAGTGCCTTGTATTCGGCGACGTTGTTCGAGTTTGCAGGGTTCGCGGCGGTAGACCCGGAACCGGCGAAAACGGTTTTGCCGTCTTGCTTGATAAGGGCGCCGAACCCCATGTTTCCGCCGGGGTTGACAGGTTCACACGACCCGTCAAAATTTACAGTAATCATTTTCATAATGAGATTGCGAATTTAAGTTGTGCAATATTACGCCGGGGTTTTTATCCCGGCAAACACATTAACAAATTCAGGCGACTTTTTTTTCAAGTGCTGCGATTTCCCGTTTGTAGGCCCAGACTGGCGTTTGTACAAACAGGCTTTTCATGTACGATTCAATCGTCGAATCAAATTCGTCAATCGTTTTACAGACGGCAACGGCGTAACCTTTTGCAGCAAACAATTTCAGGTATTTGCGCTGATCCTTTGACAGTGACCCGACAATCGTTTTCATTTCAATAAACAGGCCGTGAAAACCGGCACGAGGGAAAGCGAGGAAAAGATCGGGCACGCCTTTTTTCATCCCTTCGCCGACAAGGATTGAAGCGGCGACCGGGTGCCCGGACTTTGCAACAAGTCCGCCGACGATTGCGCCGTTCGGGATCGAGAACAACAGGTCGGCGAATTCTGAATGAATCGTGTGAAAACGCTGAACGCAAGATTTTTGCAAGTCTGATTCGGACGTGTAGAATTGTCCGGTCTTTTCGTCCTGTTTGATCTTGCGCCAGGACTTGCCGAAACGTGTCATATCTTGAATACGTTTTTGAATAGTAAGGCGGAAAATTCAAATATTGATTCCAGCGACGGCAGCACGTCAATATCTTTTTTGAAAACATTATTGAACACCTCGTCGAATTTTTCGTCCGGCGCCCATTCTTTGAATTCATCGAAATTCCATTCGTTCGGTTTACTGAAAAGCGCGTCGAGCTGCGCAATCCATCCAGGCCCGGCGATTTGTTCGTCGTAGAACCGTGACCATTCATCGGTTCCATAATATAGCAACCCGCCCGGATCGGATTTGTAAAAAGGGCCGACGACGGCGACGGGTTTAAATAGAGTGCCGGCCATCAGTTCATTACAATTTTAACAATCGTTTTCAACAGGACGCCGTCGCGAATATTTTGAAAGCCGTATTTGTCGCGCAAGTACGCCCGCAAATCGTTGTCTTTGCATCCGATCACCCGCAAACCGATTGCGTTGATTTCTCGGGCGGTTTCCTCGAACCATTCGATTGTGTCCTGAATGTGTTCACCGATGACGATGTCGCCGAATATAATGTCGACCGACATATCCGCCTGGGGGATGCTGAAAAACCCGGCCACGCCGCCCAGGGAAAAAGCGGCGTAACCGGGAAAAGGTGACGTTTCAGAAACATTCAGTTTCAGACCGTGCGTCGTTTTAAAGTGATCTTGTTTGCTCATTCAAAAAGTCCTTTGAACACGTTGGGAAATCCTTGATTCAAATACCCGGCCATAGATACGACAATGACAAATTCGTCACGATCCAAACGCGGGTATTTCTTTTGTATGCAGTGCGGCAAATAATCATCGAAATACTGAACGTCAATGTCGTCGAGGTCACGCCGAACCGATGCAGCGATTTCGCCTTGCGTCGCATCGGGATATGCAGCCCGATACATTTGTTCAATCATTTTCGCCCCCGGCAAATTTCGCTTTACTGTCGTGAATGCGGAAAGAATTATCTTCAATTCTGATTCTATGAAAGCGGACGGGTTTTCCTCGTCAGCGTATTTGTTCCGTACGCGTTCGATGAACTCGGCAAAGTAAGTTTCCATTGCTTGACGATCACCGTCGCAAATAAATTCGTAAATGATCCGCTTGACCTTGCGTTCCAGGGCGCCGGGTTTCGGCACTCGAATCGCATAGTCGTCGAATCTCGAAACGTTCGGGTCGTCGGATGCACACAACACTTCCTGTCGAACACTTTTCTTTTTCACGGTGCCGTCGGAATTGTACTGCTTATCACCGTTTTCGTCAAGATCATCGCGTTCAACAAAAATCGTTTTGAACCCTTGACGATACACGCCGGATGTATAGAGGTCGTTTTCCCATTCATCGAACGCCGTATCCGCAATGTGTTGCAAATCGTCGCGCCGTTGCTTCGCGCCAATTTTCGCTCGATTGTATTCTGCGATTCGTTCACCCGTCACCGGGTCGCCGCCGGTGATCGGCGTATTTTCCGGGCTGTACTGTTTATATGCAGCATCCCGGCAATGTTCCCTTTCCTCGGCGTATTGTTTCAGCCAGGCGGACATAAATTCGGCATTGATACCGCGCGTCATTATGTGTTGCGTTTCGCGAACGTACCGGCCGTTTTTGACCCGCTCGAAACACAACATAAAATCAGCGTACGACAGCCCGCCGAATTCCGTCATCAACGAATAAGCGACCGTGTCCATGTTGCCGAAAAAGTTCACGCCGAAATGGTCGCACAACAAACCGAACATCGGTTTGAATACATTGTCGATCACGTCCTGAACATTGACCGAACCTTTGATCGTTTGCGATGTCGACGGAAAGAAAAAGCAAGCCTCGGGCGTGAGGTGCTTTGCCATTGCGGCGCGTTCCAGGGGCGTGCCCTGTCTGATTACACGCAACACAATTTCCGCGAAAGTAACTTTGTCGAAAGGAAAAGCATTCAACAACGGATCGTTTCGCATTGCTTCGATGCACCGGGCAACAGCCGGGATCGACGCTTGCAACATATTGACCGCGCCCGTGCTTTCAATAGTCGCTGAAAGCCCCGACAGTTGCGTCGCTGGCAATGTCTGGGGCTGCCGAATTAATGCCGTTTGTTCCATGTCCATTTTTATTTTTTGGTTTTCCTTTCGCTTGCCAGTTGCTTGCCGCAATCAAATATCCCTCGAATTTCTGTGTTCCGAATAACGTTTCCGGGCGCAAGTAGGGTTCCATTTTTGGGTTCCCCGACCATTCCTGCGTTTTGAATTCGATCACGAGACAAATGTCGTCGACAGTGTACTTTTCTTTCAGGCGGGCGTTAATTGATTCAACCGTTTTTTTTGTTTTCGGACTATACGGGCGAACAGGTTTTAAAGTTTGATTCAGGAATTCGATAACAACTTCGACAGGCGAAGCCGAAACTTTTTCGGCGCCCTCTATTACTTCAAAATCATTATCAAGGATTAATAAAGGAACATTACTATGTGGCGGAACTTTGTTCCCTATGCCGACGGAACTTTGTTCCCTATGCCGACGGAACTTTGTTCCCTGATCGACGGAACTTTGTTCCTCACCTGATAGGGAACTTTGTTCCTTTGATTTCGCCCGGTTGACCATATCGAACCAAGCGACCGTCGTCCGGGTGTGTGCGGTGATTGAATCCTTTTCGACCAGGTTCAGTTTAATCATGCGGTTTTGCATCTTTGTCAAACCGCGTTCAGTTACACCGATCCATTTTGCTTTTTGTTTCAGTGTTCGATTACACCATCCAGGCCGGGCGGATGCCGGATGTGCCGACCAAACCGAAATGTAATTGCAAAGCGCGTATTCGTCGCGCGTCAATCCCATTTCGGAGCGTGCAGCCTCGTAAATGTGAGTGAAAATTAAGTCCATAAAGTTTTGTTTAAAAAATTTGACGGGGTAAATATAACGGCATTATTTCAAAGGCCAAAGGGCTGAAATAAAAAAAGGCAATCGCCCCTTTCGGAACGATCACCCCTTTTTCGTCAAATGATAAACAAAAACGATTTGCGGACATTCGACCCCCGGATCGGGGTCGCCTCAAAACGATTTACTTTCGGGTACAAAGAACGCCACTTTATTTCAAATGTGCAAGACAGTAAAGGATAAAAAACACGACAAAAAAAATAAACACCAATTTCAGGGATCGGAACACGAACAGCCAGAACAGGCCGTCGAGCCAAACGAACGGCGTAAAGTACCCGAATGCAAGTTGCTTTGTTGTCAGGTTCAAAGCGAATTTGAAATTCGCCCAAAGGATCAGCGACCCGACAATCGGCGAAAAGACAATGAACCATTCAGTTCGACCCGATCCTGTCTGAAAGTGTACGCGCTGGAACCGGTAAACATGATGCACGAACTGTTCGACAGAAAGCCCGAACGCAAGGTTCATCGACAAAATCGTGAAAACCGCCCCGAACGTTGTGTCGGAAACGGTTTTACGACGGGCTTTCGTCTTGTCTGAAATCCCGAATTTGTTCAGGAAAAAAACCGGTATGTTCGTCATCAAATAAACAAACGTTTCTTGAAAGATTCGTTCCTGTGATTGGTGACGAGGTTTCCAGGTGCCGCCCTTTTTGATCGTCACCGACGACCGGCGTTGCACGATCTTTAATTTTCGGCGGGTTGTTGCCATAATACATTTTCGTTAACCCAGTCAAACCCGGCGTTATCCTTGCGCAACTGGCGCAACCGTTCATCCCGGTCGGTGATCTTGAATTTTTCAACTGATTGCAAATATTCGTCCCAGGTTTCAGCCGACGACAACACGTCGCGCGGCTTCGATTGTTTTTGCAAATTACCCTTTGCGTCCCAAAACCAGGTAAAGCGGGTGACGTCCTGAAAAATAATCAGGTGTACGCGAACCTCGTGTTTGTTGCCGACCTCTTTCAGATAATTGACCGTTGATTTGAATGTCGCGACGACGGTTGTATCCGGCTGATCGGCATATTCCGAAACGACGTAAAGGTTTTCAATCTGTGTCTTGAAAACGATGTGTTTCATACGGTCGTCAAATACGTCAGTAATGATCGGCACGCGTACGGCGTTGAATACGGCAATCGCAAGCAACGCAAACAGGCCGGTCAACAAGTGACCGTTATAAAACAGGATCAGCGCGAACAGTAATGCAGCTGCGTTCGCGGCTTTGTACAGGAACCAATATTCGGCTTGTACTTTTTCCTCGGCTTTTACTTGCTCGTTTTTCATACGTTTCGACGGTTGATGTAATCTTGCGCGGTGTTCCCCGAACCCTGAATGTTGTTGACGACAATGTTCGTCGTGTTCGTCGGTTCGCCTTGCGATTGACCCTGTTCAAATAAATCATTCTCGATTACCGATGCGCGGCGTTTTGCCCTGAACAGAACCGGCAGCACATAGTAACAGAAAACGGCAAGGGCAACAAGCCCGCCCGCCCAGGCAAGCAAGTAACCGACCTCGGCAATTGCGGCTGTTGATCCGGCTGCGAATGCCTCGGCAAGTAACCCGGATTGATAGGCCAACTGCCAGAAAAAAGACACCATGCAAACGATCACGCCCAGGTAAAAAACGGGCATCCAACCCATTGCCATTTCCAGGGCACGACGTTTGAATTCCATGACTTGACCCTCAAAAATCGTTTTCTGAAAGTCGATGTCGGGCAACTGCAATTCGTTGCCGTTCTTGTCTTTTGCGATGAACAATCGTTCCTGAACGATAGTACCGTCCGGCGACGTTGCTGTCCGGTCACGGTACACAAACGACGGGTCGGTGATCGTAACTTGAATAAAGGTTTGCGCCTGTTCATCAAACAGGATTTTCGCTTTCGCCCCTTGCGGTTGAGGCAACATAAAACGGCCGTCAGTTTCCGAATAAACGAGCGTCAAACCTTTGTGTTCCATAGTACGAATGTTTGTGCCGTCCGTACCGAATTCAGTGAAATTGTTTTGTTGCATATCGTACCAATTTTGCATGTAATTGCACCCCGGTTCCGTTGCCAACGGTGCAAAAGTGTATTTCATAATTTGTTGGTTTTCAGGGGTGCAATTTTTCTCCGCACCCAATTGCATGGCGAAATATCAAAATAACTACCCGTCGATAGGGGATGCAAAAATCGGCATCGCATTTCGGATCGTTCGCAATGAAAGCCCGCATTCGTCCGCCAACTGTTGACCGGTAAAATGTGGGTTTTCCAGCCAAATACCCTTTATCATTTTACCGGTTTTCAAAGAAACATTCCGATTCAACAAACCCGCTTTTTCGGTTTCTGTAAGTTTTGCCGATTTGAACATCGCTGCCTTTTTTGCGGCTCCCTTGATTGCTTTATCCTGAACGCTTCCGTTTATCAGATTGCAAATCAATCGGGTCAAATCTTTTCTTTGTTCTCGGCTGCCCAAAATAGTGTCGATGTGCTGCAAATCAAATTCGTCAAGTGCAAACCATTCGTTACTGACTTTCTTGTCGCGAAACAAAGAATGTAAGACTGATTCATCTTCTTTTGACGCGCAATAAAGCGCAATCAGTTTTGTCGAAGGGTTTGAAGATCGGATCGTGCAAACCCGTGATTTCGGGTTTGTTGTGTATCCTATTTTGTAAATTTTACCCGATTTTAAAATATAGACAAACTCCATGTTGAATGTTTTTTCGGTGCAAGATAGTGCAAATATTTTAACCTTTCACCATTCAATTACATTCTTGATGTCGCCGGGTGTATAGCGTCCCGCCCGCAACCGTGGTCGCCCCTTGCTTTCGCGTTCGTCATCGGCATCGAAAAACGCCTTGATAAACTCGGCTGCCGTCCTTTCGCTGTAACCGCGTTGCAATTCGCTTGTTTGCTTGTCGGTGTGATCGACTTCGATTTGCCGGGCTGAATGCCCTTGAATCCAATGCCATTTCATAACCGCCGCACGTTCCCGATCCTTGCGCCATTTTACGCCGACAACGAAATCGAGCAAGGCTTCGTCGAACGCGTCGACCTCGACCTCGGCTGTCGTTTTCGGCTTTGTTTTGCCGATAGTAGTCACGATTGTTCCGTCAGGTTCAACGGCATCGCGCATCGCTTTGCCGTCAACAACACGGGTCGTCGTCGTTCTCGATTCTGTGACCTCGGGTTTGTTGCGCGGGCGTTGCTTGATTTCATAGTTCGCCAGGTCGGGCAACTTGCCCAAACCGATAACATCCCGGATGTATGCGAACAGTTTCATTGTCGATCAGGTATTTAAAGCGGTTTCCAAAAACCGGCGCCGGCCAGCGCCCGGATTGCTTTTCGTGTAGGCAGGAAGCCACCCCCCCCCAAATCTGTTATAAGGCCATCGAGGCACAAATTTTCGCCGATTCCTTTCGCCTGAATGCCGGAACGAAAGTGCCCTTGTTTCTGACATTCTTTTATCAGCCAGCGCATTGTTGATTCGGTTTCCGATTTGCCGAAAGTGTCCCAAAAGTGGTCATCCGTATTCACGTCGTCAGGGTTTAAGTCGTCAATTTCCCGCTTGATCGGCAGGAATACGCGTTCGACATCTACCATGTTGACAAGAAAAGGCATTTGCGTCGGCTCGTCTGAAAAACGCGTTGTTGATTCGAGGCGACCGCCCATGTTCCAGCATTTAAAACCGGCACTGTCGTAGTCTTTTAACTGCCATTTGAGCGTTCCGAATGTCGGTAAATAACCGGTGATCGTCGCTTGTTCCGTCAAAAGCCTGTCGACTTCCAGGGGATTGCAATGTTTGAAAAACCAGTGTTCAGGGTTGAATTTTACGAGCAATTTTTGTTCGGTTTGCATGACTTGTTTATGTTTAAAATTTGACGTTTTTAATCAGTATTTGACCCCGTATTTCGTTTCGATTTCCTCGGCTTCATTCCTTTCTGTTACGACGGCAAGTGTTGTCGATACGGCATAAATCCCGGCGCCGCTGAACAGGATTGCAAGAACGACAGCAATCCAGAACGGGCGGCTTTCGGTTGTGACATCTTCGACGCGGAACGGCATGTCGTCAATGATCGACCAGATTCGGCGGTTGAACATTGTCAGGTGAATCACGCAAGCGCCGATTTCCAGCAGCCAAACGGCAGCGATACCGGTTCGCGCGGTGTTCTTTGCATACCGGTCTTTTGCCATGCCCAGGGCGTGCAATGAAATCATTGTGTAAACGACGGCAGCGGCGACGCCCATTTCATGGAGCAAGAATGTCAAGCCGTAATCAGCGACGGCAAGTGTCACGCCGAACACAACGTCAAGTTTCGTCAACGACATCAACCAGTTTAAGAACCGTTCTTTCAAGTCGTCGGCAACGTCGGATTTGTTTTCGACAGGTACGACGACAGGTTGTTCAGGTTGTTTTGATGTTTCCGGCGGGGTTGGTTGCTCGTCGTCGATGTTGCTGAAATCTTCGACGCCCTTTTTGATTGCGTTCAGCACTTTCAGAACTTGTTGCGCGGCGGCTGTCTTGTCACCCTTGCGACCTCGTTGTGACTGCGAAATCGTTTCAACGAATTTATAAACCGATTCGGGGTCGGCCTGTTGGTGATCGTCCGGCAAGATTTCGCCGTCGAGAATTGTAAACCAGTTTCGGCCCATCGCTTCGCGGCCGTACTTCAAGGCTTCGCGAAGGTTTCCAATAATGCAGTAATAAGCAAGGGAACCGGGTAATGTTTCGATTTTTAAGTCCATTTTTACCGTTTTTTATGTTAATCATTTTGACAGGACAAAAATAACGGCTTTATTGACAATGGCAAAAAAAGACGGGATAAAAATTTGATTTTTTTTATCCCGTCAAAAAGATCGGCAAGTTTATGCAGCCCGTAATCGTTTCAGGTATTCTTTCCGCTCGGCAAATACGGCTTTGATTTCCGGGTCGAATTCCCATTCCTGATTTTGATTGAAGTATCTGACGAGGTGTGCAATGTCAAAGATGTCGTCAACGTATTCGCGAATGCGTCCGATGTACTTTTCCCTTGTTTCTTTTTTGCCCGGAAAGATCGGAAAGATGTAATCGTAACGGCGGACGCGCGGCGGCTCGATTACAAGTTCCAAAGATTCGGCCGCGTACCTGATACAATCTTCCAGGTAAAAGGCGAACTCGTATGTTTTCAGCGAAGCGGTCGACCTGACATATTCGGCAAGGACTTCGCCGGTTTCTTCGTTCGGAATGATGACACGTAAAAACTTGTACTTTAAAATCTCGTGTACCGTATCAGCGTCGAAGCGTTCGCCCAGCTCGTTAAAACGTTCAGTGATCGGTTCAATGATCCCGGCCCAGTAGTACCCGTTTTGATTCGGTGTGCGGATGCTGGCCGCATCTTCAAAGGTGATAAAAATGTCACGTCCTGAAAATTGCGCTGCCACGCCCTGCATAACAGAACGTGGCAACATCAACTGACCAGAATCAGACACAAAACCTTTCGATGTGATCTTGCGTGATTTCATCATTTAAAACGGTAAGTCATCAAAATTTGTCGGCGGCGGCGGTGCCTCGTAACTCGGGAAAGGATCAGCGGGCGGCGTGTCCTGACGTTTTTGAAAATTGTCATGTTGCTGCCGAAAGGTTCCGCCCTGTTGATCGGTCGGAAAATTCGCGTCGTTGCCTGGGGCCGCTGTTTCGGTTTGTTCAGTCGTAGAATTTTCGACCCCGAATTTTGCCCGACGTACTTTTTCCGCTTCGTATGCAGCCCGGATCGTCGCTTGATGGCCGGCGCATATCGCGTACAATTCAGGATTTGCCCCGTCCCCCTCGGCTTTGATAACGCCCGAATTAAAATCAGGCACGAGAAACATTTCACTACGACCGTCGTGCGGCGTTCCGTCCTTGTTGACCCGGCGGAACTTCGTAACCTCGAAACCCCAGAAAGCGCCGCCGTCGGCCAGGGCGAAAAGATTGACCCGATCAGGTTTGACTTTTCGTCCGGCGCGTGCCTCGGCCCGACTGATTGATTCTTTGATTTCCCGGGAAACCATCGTCGTCAACGGCAAATCCATTATTCTATCGCCTTCAATCCAGTAAAGAATAAAATGTTGATGAAACCCGGCGCCGTTCGGCAGATTGTTCGGCACGCCGTTGTCGATCAGTTTCGGAACATCGTTTTCATCTTTTTTCGGAGTGTAAAAGCCTTTCATAATCGGGCGTTTGATCCCCTTTTGAAACAGGGCAAACGGTTCGTTCCGGCTGTTCTTTACATAGTTTGAAAAATAATTGATCCACTTTCCCGGTTCGGTTTCTTTGCTTCCTTCAATTGCTGCGTAAACTTCCAGGACTGCGAAAGTGAATTTGTCGATTGCGACACTTGTTGAATTCAACTTGTCCCAGTAGTGAAAGCCCAGTTTAAAAGTCGCGCGTGCATTCGCTACAATTTCAGGCGTGATCGACGATGCGAGGTGCCCCGGTGTTTTCATCGTCGAATATTCAATTTCAGGGTAAAATTCCTGTTTGCCGCTCGGCAGTTGCCCGGCCTCGGGCGTTGCGAAAGTGGACTTTGCATTGCTTGAATCGTTCATTTTTTAATAATTTACAAGGTTGAAAAGATCATTTTTATTTTTGTTCGCGTCGAGCAATCCGGCGGTTTGCAAGATCGTCGTAATTCATTACGATCATGTTTGCGACAGGGTTTTCGCCCATGCGGGTAACGCCTTCAAACATACGAAAATTCTTTGAAGGTTTGCCCAGAACGCCCCGCTTTTTCCCCAGTTCAACATACAAGGAAAATTCGGCTTCGAGTTCGTTTTCTGTGATCGTTTCCGTGTGTCGGCCCAGTTTGTAATTCGGGGCGGTCAGCCAGTTCGTCGGGGCAAGGTTGAAAACTTCGACCATTTCGTGACCGATCAGTGTCGAATACGTTTCGTTAAAAGCCCGGCGTTCCCCGATCAGTTGAAACAAGTGTGATTCGTAAAATCCTTTTTTGCCTGACTTTAAATTGATCCCGGCGAATATCCGTTTCCGTTTTTCAGGCGGTGTTTTGTCCGTGTACTTTTTATCGTTCATATCGACGACAAGGTCGATCAGGGTCGCGTAACCGTCTTTTGAAAAAACAGGAATTTCGACGGCAAGGATTTGCACTTCGTAATCAGCAATGAAAGCAAGTATCGCGGCAAAGTCGTCGCGTAATTCCTCGACGGCAGCGTGTAACGTGTGCGTTCCAGGGTTCAGCGTCATCAAATAATCGAACGCCCATGATTCGTGTTCGCGCCAGTCGACGCCGCCTGTCCGGCAAAATTCAGCGGTCGCGATGTGTAAGGCTGTCCCGAAATCAGCTGTCGCCTGAACGAATTCGGTTGCGGCTTTGACGCTGCCCAGTTCCTCGATTTTCGATTCACGCCATTTTTTCAGAAAGAAGTTCGGCGGCATAACCGCGTCAAGGAAAGTCGTGATCGACTTGAATGTTTCCCCGGCTTCATTCCGGTAATGACGACCGGCGCCGATCTCGACCCGGTAAATTTTTTGCTGAACGATCCGGCCGATCAGCATTTCAAAACCGGGTGCCAGGTAAAGCGGGGCAAGCGGTTCGATTCCCGGTTCCGTTCCGGGCATTTGTGTACCATTTGACGTTGTACTCATTGGAAAAATTTAAAAGTTTAACTGCGATTTGATTTTCGGGTTTTCCGGGGTTCCTGCAATTTCATTACGTCGGCGTATGTCGGCGACGGATTTTCGCGTTCCTTGATAGCAATTTGCATCAAATTAACAGCAAGGGAAATCAGGCTGATTTTTTTCACCTGTCGGGCATTGTCAGCAGCCGGAACGACGCTGAACTGTCCGGCGTCCGCACTTGCTTTCAGCGACCGCAATTTTTGATCGAGTTCGATGTCCATTCGGATTTTTGCCATTGCGCAATTCTCGGGCTGTCCGATTTCACGGAAAACAGGCGGCGCAATCCATTCGGCTTTTTCGATATGCTCCAAACCTTCCAGGATCAAGGCGTGATAAATGTCGGCAAGCGCGGGGACGTTTTCGCGACCTCGGCCTCGGTTGCCGACGAACTTCAATTGTTCCTGTCCGGCGAATTGCCGAATTTCAAAAGGGATTGCATGTTGCCGGGAAACAAGACGGGCGGGGTCGATTTGTCGTTGAATTTTATCAAAAGTCATTTTCTGAACAGGTAGTCGAAATCGTGAACAAAGCGCCAGGTTTCATAAAATAGCGCGTTCGCGTTTTCGGGTTTGCAATTTTTGATTTGTATATACTGATTGATAATTAAATCCAGTTCATCGGGCCATAATGAGGGCGGCGGTTTACCGTATCGAACAGCCGTTGCAACAATTTCAATCGCATCGGATAGGCCCGTTCGAGGGGTTGACGGCAACCCGATCAGGTTCAAGAACTGCCAGGCGTAAAAATTCAAGTCAACGACTGAATTGCGCAACTTTGCAGCCAGGTTCCGGTGTTCCGGGTTTTTTAAATCGAAATTATCGTTCATCTTTTGACGTGACAAAAATACCGTTATTATTCGACAACACAAATCATGTGCAATATTTCCCTGTTGAAATCTGATAAAAACAGTTCTTGCGCTTCCAGGTCGGAAAACATTTGACTGGCCGGTGAATTCAGGATCACCGATTTCGCAACCTCGAAAGGAACATCCGTGCAAATTATTTCCCGGCGTTTCGTCAGCCAGTTCGTAACAAGTTCAATATTGAAACCGCGTTCCGAACCGGTCACGATCAGCGACCCGAAAATGACAGCGACCGACCGAAAGTGTTCGTCGATCACAAAACGGAAATCGGTGTTCAGTCTCGGGAACCCGTCAGCGACCGACATCGCAAGTTCGTAAAGGCGCGACACGCACACGACACACTGATCGAGCGAATACCCGGCATTTTGAAAACGGGATTGTTCGTGTATCCAGGAAAGCGCCGCCTGTTGTGCATCGTGATACCCGACGAACTGTTTGATCGGGAAGAATTTTCCGGCGTCGCCAACCTGACAAAAATATCCGTCTGTTCGAGTTTCAAGTGTTGCTTGTGACATCTTCATTCAAATTTTCAGGTTCAAGTGATGGCATTGATGCGAGCATTTTACCCAGGCGCCGACGAACGAATTTGATTGCCGCTTCCTGAACATCTTTCAGGGGCGTATCGAAAGGCGCTTTCATTATTGCCGTATCTATATGCAATTGATAACAGTGCATGATCCATTGATTCGGGTAATACCTGTGACCGTTCAAAACAGTGATTGTTAATTCGCCGGTATCATACGACCAGCATGTCGGGACGCGTTCTTGCCCGCGCGAATAGGAAGTGCTGTCGTACCATTCTTTTAAAGGCTGTGTCATGCGTTTTTTATTTGTGTCCGGGGCGTGTGTACCGCCCCGGACGGTGATCGTTCAACAGCGGCGCGATTAAGCGGCCAGGCTGTATTTATTTTCGTATGCTGAAATGATGCAAGGTTTTGCAACAAGGAATTTCGCGATGTCGGCGAACAGGTGCAAACCCGGTTTAACAGGACGGCCGGTGCCTTTCGGGGCTTCGTATTTCGACCAGTCAGCAGAAACAACGCGACGGCAAACGGTACCGTCTACTTTTGTAAATTGAAGCAATGCAAGGTCGGTGTAACTGTTTACGATCTTCCAGGCAAGCGTTAAGGCCATGCGACGGGTATTGATCGGATCGAGGCGGCGAATTTGTGCGGCAAGTGTGAAAGCAAGGACGTTCTTTTTCATTTCTTTGAATCGTTTGTTTAATCAATTTGACAGGACAAAAATACTGGCTTTATTTTACACCACAATGGGCGTCGTAATATTTTTTAAAAGTATTTTTGTCCGGTCAAAAAGGACACAAAAAAACGCCCGGCGCAATTCGCCCCGGACGTTTCAATCTGTTGTGTCGTACGCTGTCAATCAATGACGTCGTAAACGGACGTCATGCCGCCCGCTCTCAAATCGTCTTTGTTGATGAAATCGACTTGAAAATCTTCGGTGTTTACCGTCCTGTGCGTTTCGGCTTTCAGAATCGTTTGCGGTTCTTGGCCTGTCGCTTTCCTCGTGATGTCCTTGATACTCGGCAAAGTCTTGTCGGTTGTTTGTCCGGCGACCATGCTGCCGGTTCCTGATTTGCCGGTTTTGTCCGTGCGAAAAATTACAAATAAATCTTTCATGTTTAAAATTTGACGTTGATATGTGATTGAAGATTATTCCGAAAGTAGTTTGACGCCCCGATCCCGGAACCATTGTTCAGCCGCTTCGCGAACGATCAAAAGCGAATCAGATTCAGCCTTGCCGATTGCTACGAACTTAAATTTAAAGTCCTGATAGTGTTGATATGCGTCGTCAGCATGAACAAGGGCAAGGCAGATATTCAGGGCGAAGTCAGCAGGGCCAGAACCGCCGTACCCGAAATTATACCCCGTCGGGCTGTGTTTGTAAATACGACGCTGAACGTTCGTTTTGATCCCGCTTGCACTGTGTTTTAACATTTCAGTTTCCCCGGTGTGACCGTTCAGTGTTGCGCAAGGCAGCCGTTCGATAAAGAAGTCGCCGCCGTCGTACGGAACGATGACGTCGGTATCGCCTTCCTGTTGCTTTACACTACGAGACAGGCCGACTTTCTTTTCGCATACTGGGCCGATTCCCTTTTCAATTGCGGCCGGGTTTTTCAAAATTCGATTGCATTTTCGACAGCGTATCATGTTGTTTTGATTGCGTCGTCGCCGACGTGAAGAAATACGAGGTTGCCCAGGGCCGACGGCCGATCAAGTCGAACGCGGTATGTGTTGCGCGTTGTACCGTCCTTGCGGACTTTGATTTCGACATCCATGACGACGCCGGTTTCCCATTGCGCGGGCTTCCTTCGATAGTTGCTGACGTGAACCGGGGTGCCTTCCAGGCACTTGACGGTCGTTGTGATCTTTACCATTTGACAGTGATTTATTTACGTGAAAGTTCTTGTTTGACGAGTTTATAAAAAAAACTGGGATCAATTGTATCAAACCCCGGCCATTCTTGCGTGTAATGATATTCCCAGGTTTTTACCTGATCTGTCAGGTCATTCACCTTGTCGGGTTCTTTCGATATGTCAACACAGTACCCGTCTTTATGATAAATGCGATATTTTGTTTCACCCTCATAACTCGGGTATTCATCCGACATATCAAGAATGTGAACTTTACCTTCCAAAACATCGCCGTCGATGCAGGCATGTTCGACAAGTTGATGCAATAATTTTGCGTAATCCATAAAATTATGTTCCGATAAGTGATGAAAAGTTCGACATTAAAACCAGCGGTCTTTCCAGTTGACGCAAGCGTTCCCGTCTTTCTCGGCACGCTTGATATGATCTTCCAGGACGGCGTTAAACACTTGCCCGCGAAGTCCGCGAAGGCTGACAGATTCGCCGACGTTATCGGCCGGCCATTGCAGGAAAAAGCGACTACGATGAAAGGCATCGGCTGTCGACAGCTGTTCAAAAAAGACGGTGTTCTTTTTAATCAGTCGACCGACGGGCGTCAGTTCCCCGGTCGGGCCGTTGAATTTTACCCAAACCCTTTGTGCCGGATATTCGCCGGATACTGACGACACGACGCCGAATTGATTTTGATTCGACGGCTCGAAATTGATATGCGACGGGGAATAAAGAACCTCGTCGCCGACCGCGAACGTTTGCGCCTGAATCAATTTTACCCTTTCTGCAAGGTATTCAAACTGTTCAGACTTGAAATGTGTGAATTCCTCGAATGCAACGTCGGTCGGCAGTATATCGGTCAATGTTGCGGTAAAGACATTGTCAATCGTTTCAGCCTCGGGCGAATCAGTCACAACGACAACGCTGTCGTTGTCGATCCATTTTCCTTGTAAAAGTTTTTCACGATCACCGGATTCGATTTGCAATTTGCCAAAATCTTCCGACGTGACCTGAATGTCGTCGACGCGTTCAGCGACCCGTTCGTCGATCCTTGCTTGAATTTCTGCCTTTGCTTTCTTCCAGCCGTCAGCGGTTGAAATTTGATAGTTGCACGTTGCACCGTATCCGTTTGCAAGGATATTGACATTCACGATAAAGGTATCGCCCTTTTTAACTTCGAGTTCGATGTAAGACGGCCCCAGTTGAATGTGTCTGCCTGATTCAAATTTGTAAGTAATTACGGTAAATCCTTGACGTTCAAGTTTTTCAGCGTATGACAATACGGAAATGTGGAGCGAAGAAATAGAGATGTTTGCCATTTTCTTTTCGTTGTTGTTTAATCAATTTGACAGGACAAAAATACTGTCATTATTTTAATAAACAATGGGTGAGGTTGATTTTTCCCAAAAAAAAAGCCCGGTGCGCTTTTGCACCGGGCCGGTTTCCCGTATATAATCTCATGAAAAGTTTAAAGTTTGAACGTTCCGGCGACATTTAAAACAATTTATGTCTGATCGTGCCGCCGGATACCCCTTTCTTGCCCGACAAATCTACGTCACCGGTAATTCATGCGCAACAATTACAGTCAAAATTTTTACAGCTGCCGTCGCAACTTTGTCGGCCTGAAAATTACCGTTCACGATTGATCGTGCCCCGATCCAATTTACAGTGCCAGGTGTACCGCCCGGCGGGAAATACTTTGCCAGGCCGTTTTTTGAATAAAGCCCGGCCGCTGTGAACGATCCGTTTTTCATTCCGAAAACAAGAATTTCGGCGCCGATCTCGGGGATCAGTGCTTTATCCGGGTACCTGACGAGGTCAACGCCGACGACCGGTGTAAACTTTCGATAGTTTTTCAGCCAGGTAAGTTGTGAAAATCCCCGGCCCATGTACCCGCTCGACCAGTAGGCATTTTGCATTCGCCAAACCCGCGTTCCAGGCTTCGCCCGGATTTCGCGAATCGACTTGAACCGGCATTCGTGCCAGCAGGTAGCAAGGATATACGCGACTTGATTGCGGTCGGTGATCTCGTGTTTGTCGATCTGTTTCAGGATCAGGTAAACCGAACGCATTTGCGTCGGGCTGATCGGCTGATTTAACGCCGTACGCAATCCGTCAAAAAAAGCGGTTGTGTTTAATTTCTCGAACATAGGTGTAAAATTAAGAAGGGCGAACCGACTTTCGCCTGTCCGCCCTTCAATTCAAACCGTTTTACTTTACGCGGCTTGCGCCAGTTCCGGCGAAGTCTCGAACAGGTTTTTCCATTCGTGACCGACAGCGAGGCCGTCGTCAACGACTTTGTAAGTACGGGCGGACAGCGCCAGGGCTTGACGGACTTTGCCCCAAAGGGACGCGTCGTTCGGCAAACCGGTACCGTCGGCGATGCGTTTTGCGGCCTCGGCCGATTCCTCGGGCGTCAGGTCGCGCAATTCGCTGAATGCAGTCGGCGCGATTTCGGCAACGTGCTGAATCGCGGGAAACTGATTGAACAGCGTGAACGCGTCCGACAGTTGGATGCCGTCTTTCAGTGCCGTCGCAATCGCTCGGGCAACCTTGACAGAATCAATCGCAACCGCGACGAGGTTTTCGATACCCAAACCCCGGTCACGGAATTTCGGGATATGAACTGCCCAGTTGATGGGAATTTGAATGACTTTCATGTGTACATGATTTATGGTGAAAAGAAACTGATTGAACTTTATTCGATAATTCGGGCCGTCGCATAGATTTCGTCATAACCGTTTTTTGACGCGAGCCATTCCAGTATGACGTAACTGCCGTTTGCCTTTCGATACCTGTTTTGGAAATTCCATTGCAGGACGGCGCCGATTGATAATTCTTCCATGACGTCACGCGTCTTTGCATGATCGGCAGAATGCACGAGGCGCATAAACTTCGTACCTGAAAGCGATTCCTTTGTGTAACCCAGTGTACGGGCGAACGCGTCGTTCACTTCGATGATAGTTCCGTCTTGTTGTGCAATCATAAACAACGCGGCACATTTATCGAAAAAACGATCCTTGCGCCGGTCAATAATAAAAATCGGAACGATCCTTTTAAGAAGTGAAAGTCCGGTGTCAATGATACTCCAATACGCCATAATTGTAAAGCCTTTGTTTCGACAGGTTCAAATGTAGTGCCAGTTTATCGGCGATAAATCAGATTAAAAAATATGTAGTTGCCGACCGTGTAAGAAACAAAGCCAAGAACCGAAAAAAGCAAGTGATACCAGAACGGGCGCCCGTCGCCGATCCCGATATTCAACAGCATACCGCCCGCGAAAAGTGCCAACTGTGAACCGGATGCAAGCAAATGTTTTGCATCGGTAAAGAAAACGGGAACCCAGGTGCGACGTTTATCGTCAGGCCATGCACGATATTTATTTGTCCAGGAAATTGCCGGGTTCCAGAATTGCGGGTTCAATCCAGGGAACCGGGCGGCGAATTTCGACCAGTGATGACTTATTTTTTCGTGAACGCCCCAGGTCGCGCCGGCCACGAATAAAAGAACGAATGAAAAGGCAATAAGCATTTTACGGGTTGTTGATTCGGTTGTGAATGAATTTTCTTACCAATGGCTTTTCCATACAGAGCCATTATAAGTTTGAGAAACCCCTACACTGCTATCTATCGCAACACAATCAGTACAATAAATCATCAATCCAGTGGCGGGACTGGAAATTGCATCACGTTGCGATAACGTCATTCGTGGCGGCAAAAAACCTTGTGTTACACTGTTCAACTGCATCTTCGCTGACGGCGACGGCGATATAGTTCCAAATGAAACGGAGCCGTCCTGTTTTATTGCGCCCTTTACAGTGTATGGTTGCACGGTTCCGGTTGCGGCTCCGTCTGGGGTCGTAAAGTATATTTCTCCTTTATTTGAGGCAACCGGGCCAAGCCCCCTACCGGCCTTAATTGTCAGATTTGATGCGGCTGAATTATAAGGAACAACAGAGTTGTTTTTCTGTCCTGATCGAATTTCCCCGTCCTGTGCGTCATTGCTTGACGCTATATCCCGCCCGACAACAATAGTACCTTTGCCGAAATAAGCCAATTGAGGCAAATCAACATAAGGGTATAATTCAGGCAATGTAGTAACATTGTTTGTTACCGCTGTGCTTTGATCCAAGCTTGCGCCCTGAAACCATATAGAGCCATTTTCAGGGCTTCTTTGAACAAATCCAGAGGAAAATGTCCCGCGTATTTGATATATATTTTTTTTATTTCCATTGATATAAGTTTGCCAGGTTAAATTTGGTGGACTTACACTTCCGTTTTGGTTGCTATGCAAGGCAATCCCCGGTGAGTTTCGCGCATCTGAACCATCCGTTGCAATTAATTGAACAGTAGTCGTTGTATTTGCTGTACTACTTTGCGCCCCTATTAAAACATCGCGATTATTATTTACCGTCAATAGCGGAACTGCATCTGAATTTTGTACGGCAAGTGCCGCCCCTGTACTGTTATTCCCTCCCTTCATAAACACCCCTATTCCCGGTGTATATGTTAACAGTGTTGTGTCCTGAATCGTATTAAAGGCAGTAACATAAGGTATACGATTTGCGTGTAGCACCTGTGGTGCCCACTTGACATAATTTGTCGGAACGTTATAATTTGAACCCGAGAACGGCAACTTCCAGTCCAAAAGCAACGGAACCGACGACGACATTACAGATTCAGCGCATTGCTCTTCTGTCGGGGTTTCAATAAAGGAACGAATTGGCGTTGACATCCCGGCCTTTAAAGCATTTATTTGAGCTGTATATTGCCCGCCAGGCAGCAAAGTATAATTACCGGCGTCTGGATCAGAAAAGACAGCACGCAAGCCCAAAGGATTATTGCGAAGATCAATGAAAATACTATTTTGGTCAAGCCCCGTAATAGATTTCCATAAAGCCAATGAAAAACAATTTGGGTTTCCTCCGTTCAATGCCGGATTCACAGCCCAATGAAAACCGTCGCCTTTCAGTAAAATATATACATTGTTTTCCGAAATTGTAGGCGATCCGTTTTTTACAGCGCGTCCCGCTTCAATTTCAGCAATGACAATACTATTTGTTACGCTGGAAACCCAGTTCCACCCGCCATTGCTATCGCCCCCAATAGTCCAAGTGCTTTTTACATGAAGCGTACTGTTTTTAAGTCGAACTGTTGCGTTTGCATTCGGCTTATATAGCAATCCAGCGAAATGATTAAGTACGCTTTGATTTGCATTTGTAGCGTAACTTTTCCAAAATATATTATCAAGGTCGATTAATTGTGTCGGTGATGATGGATGCTCGAAACGAAACACAAATTCTGTAATATTATTAAAAACGGAATTTCGGATAGCAATATAAGCACCGTAAGGGCTTCCAACGCCAGCGTACTGATTTACATATAATCTGTTGATTAAAAATGTATCGACTTGATCCGCCCCCAAAAAGTTATAACCACTATATAGACTGCTGTCTCCGAAGGCGTACAAATTATCCATCACAATTTTTTGATGATTGCCGCCGCCGGATGTGTGAGCGATGAACCCATTCGGGATTTTATAAAAAATAGAATTGCGAATCGAAGAAACATTGCCGGTGCCGGCCACTTCATAAAATGTTGCTGCTGTACTTCCACTTGGAAGGTCTTTGTTAACCCTGCCAAACAACACATTATTTATATGTCCGGATTTTATTACAAAGTGGTGTGTTCCAGCGCCGGAAATAATTACGTTGTTTAACGTAGTGTTATCACCCGCGCTTATAGGCCCGTACCCTTGTCCAGCATTACGAACCCAAAGGTTTGAAACATTGATGTTATCGTAACTATATGCCAAAACACCCGCATTCCTTATTACAACTTCATACCTGTACTTATTCGATCCGGGCGCCCCAGAGGTCGGACGAATAGCGACAATAGTAGGATTTGAGTTTGTATATGTAAAAGACCCCGGATTGCTGTTTACCAAAGACGTGTTGACCTTATATGTCAAATAATTAACTGCCGAAAATGGCGCGTACCGCTCCATAGCGGTATCAATTTCCATAACCATCACATTATTATATCCATCCAATGAGGTGATGTTGTGCGGAATTGATTTCGTAAAATAATTTGATACGCTTGTCCATCCGGCATTATTTGTTTGAGCGCCGTCCAAAATAGCGTATGGATACACAATTGATCGTGCATAAGAGCCTACCGACAGATTGTTTGACGCTGCCGAAATCTGTTCGCGCCAAAGGCTTCCTGATTTAAAACCGACGCTTTTCGGCGAATTTAAAAGCCCTGTTAATGAAGAAATATTTTTTTTCGGAAGCAAGGGAGATAACCCGCTATTTGCATCGCTCCCGACAGGCGACATCCAGTATCGAAATGCAGATATTGAGGTATTGTTGATTGTAGACGGTATCCACGCGTCACCGTTCCAAAGCCAGGCATCATTCAAAAACGCACCATCTTGCGAGATTTTCGGCCCGGTTATGGCTGCCGGATTTACAGTATAGACCGTACCATTTAAAGAGATTGTTAAATCGCCTTTATTCCCGTCTGATACGCCCGCACTATCCTTACCGGGCGCCCATTCGGTGCCATCGAATTTCATCACCTCATTTAATACGGGATCGTCGGTCGATACGCGAATATTTTGAATCGCTTCGACGGTGATGTCGTCAATCGTGCCGGACAGGTCGCCGCCGGGATCAGGTATGCAGTTGATGCACTGCCAGACGCCGCCGCCGATGTGCCGGTACAATTCCGCCGGGGTTGCATTATTTATCGCGAATTGCGATTGTCCCGGCCCCGGTGTATAAAGCGGGGCAATCGTTCCCGTGATCTGGTCAATGCCCCGGCCTTTTAAAATCCAGGTTGTCGAATAAGTATAAATGTCATTCGTAAGCCTGTCGATATAGATGTGCGTGCCCGCGCCGCTCGGCGTGTAACTCGGGGCGCCGTTTCCGTATGCGACGGGCCAGGTTCCGGTTTGCCCGAACATCATGCAAGGCAAAAAACAAAGCAGGAAAATTAAGTTTCTCATAAAGGTTGTACAAATTTTAAAGTGTACGCGATTCCGACATCGGTATTCAGGGCGAAAACATACGGGTCGCCAGTGTCAAGTCCGGCATTCCGGGCGGCTGTATCGTTTGGGTATGGAGTTGCAAAAAGAGTAGCAAAGTATCCGCCGACATCGGGGGGCATACCGGCGTCAAAATCGAGCGTGATTACATAGTCGGAAATGTTGACGGTGATGCCGTTGCCCTCGCCTGATTCATTGTTACAACAAGGATTCCCAAGCGTTAATTTGCCACAAAACCAACCCCTTTTTACATTGTCAGGATTAATTGCCCTGAACAAATATGTTCCATAACCGACAATGCCGTCGATTTCCTCGGGCGGAATGCTGACTTTTAATGCAAGCGGCCCGGTTTGCGTGATGTATTCGCCAAGGGCTGTTTCGATCTCTACTTGCCCGGTTTTCCTTTTTGCTATAAAGACGAAATCCCATCCCGTTAAATTCGTTATGGCCGTACTATTCACGACGACGGAAAATTCCAGCGTGTCGCCTTCATTGACCTGAATGTCGAGATTCGGAGATGTTAAATTTACGGTCGGCATTATTGCATCACTTGATAATTGAACTGAAACGTCGTCGATGCAGGCAAGCCAACACCGCGAAGCGTGAAACCCGTATTTGATTGAACGTCCCTGCGCCACAAATTCGACGCTGTCATCGCGGCGTCGTTTGCTGGCGTAATCAGCACGACGGTCGTCGTTCCATCAAAAGCAAATGAAAATGTCGCCGTCACATAGGTTCCCGTGCCTGGGGTTGTTCCTGTTGTGACAGAAAAAACGCCTGTCAAGTCATTCGACCCGGTTCCGGCAACAATACCGGCCGACGCACCGGTTCCGGCCGACGCCCCGACGGCAAACGTAGGTGACGACGTGCAAGAATACCGATACCATTGACCTTTTGACGGATCATAAATTTCGGTTCCGCCGTATTCGTTATTTGCACGAATTATCGGGATCGTCGGCGACGCAAGGCGTTGCGCGGTCGTGCCCCTCGGAAAGCCGATGCCGCCGGTTCCGGTGACTTGCAATTCCTGAACCGGTGCCGCTTGATTGACGCCGGTAAATCCAGATACAAGAACGGTCACACCCAGGGCGGTCGAACCGATGTCGTCAGCAGGTCGAAGTTTCCAGGGTTCCCCGGCAATGCTGTTGTCAATGCCCCATGTCCAAATTGTTGTTGCTGTTTCAGCCTGAAATTTCGGGTCGCCTGTGGATGCGCCCGCAACAACAGTTTGTATAACAGCCCCCCCGCTACCTGTTGACGATGTGTTTTCGGCGTTTATCAGAACGGTTCCGTTTACCATGCTCATTGCGCCGGTCAAAAGTGTCGCGTCTGATCCGCTGCCTGATCCGGTCAAAGTGATAAAGTCAGGGCCGACGAGTGATCCGCCGCCAGCAATTAAAATGCCGCCATTCCCTTGCAAACCGTTGATGTTAAAGGCTGCCGTCGTCAGCGGCGTCGCACCGATCCACCAAGTACCGCCCGCATTTATGCCGCCCCGAACAAGATTGTTCGTTTTGAAGTCCCATCGGAAATTATCATTCAAACCAATCGTCGCATTTGCGCCGAATGAGTTACCGCCGTTCACATAAGCGGTCGTCGATCCTGTTGCGGCAATCGTGATCGTGTTGCCTGAACGGGTCAAATCAATTCCTGATCCCTCGGCAACCGTAACCGAACCGCCTGACAAGTTCAGGTCGATATTGTACGACGTCGGCCCGGCGCCCGATGCACTGATCGTTTGAACTTCGTTTGTCGTTGATCCGTCGACCTCGGTTGCCGTCAGCGTAATCGAACCGCCGTTCGACGCCGTTGATTCGCTGATCGAAAGGATGCCCGACACATTGACAGTCACGCCGGTCGCCCCGGACGTCGTCGAAGTGATTACGGATGACGATGCACCACCCGCGCCGACGCCGATAATACCTTCATTCGTCACCGATCCGTCGACCTCGGTTGCCGTGACGGTAATTGCGCCGCCGGTCTGACTTATGACAGCGATACCCGCGCCGGTGATTGACCAGGAACCGCCGCCGCCTGACAGCGTATTTGTGTACGTCGTTGTTCCAGCGTGCCCGTACGTTTGCAGTTCATTCGTTGTCGATCCGTCAACCTCGGTCGCTGAAATCGTTACGGTACCGCCTGAATGGCTGATCGAAGCGATGCCGGATGCCTGTAATGTAAAAGCGCCGCCGCCGCTTGATAGGGTATTTGTGTACGACGTCGTTCCCGAATGCCCGTACGTTTGAAGTTCGTTCGACGTTGATCCGTCAACCTCGGTCGCTGTGACAGTAATCGCGCCGCCGGTCTGACTTATGACAGCGATACCGGCCCCGGTGATCGACCAGGAACCGCCGCCACTCGACAGCGTGTTCGTGTACGTCGTCGTTCCAGCGTGCCCGTACGTCTGCAATTCGTTCGACGTTGATCCGTCGACCTCGGTCGCTGTCAAAGTAATCGACCCGCCGTTCGACGCTGTTGATTCGCTGATTGAAAGAATACCGGCAACGTTGACAGTCACGCCGGTCGCGCCGGATGTCGTCGATGTGATTACCGATGACGATGCGCCGCCAGCGCCGACGCCGATGACGCCTTCATTTGTGACTGATCCGTCGACCTCGGTCGCTGAAATCGTTACGGTACCGCCTGAATTACTGATCGAAGCGATACCGGATGCCTGTAAAGTAAAAGAACCGCCGCCGCCTGACAGCGTGTTCGTGTACGTCGTCGTTCCAGCGTGCCCGTACGTCTGCAATTCATTTGTTGTCGATCCGTCGACCTCGGTTGCCGTGACGGTAATCGCGCCCCCGGTCTGACTGATTACGGCAATGCCCGCGCCGGTGATCGACCAGGAACCGCCGCCGCTCGACAGCGTGTTCGTGTACGTCGTCGTTCCAGCGTGCCCGTACGTTTGAAGTTCATTCGTGTTCGACAAGTCACCCGTATTCGTGACGACATACGGGTTCGCAATTGTGCCGATCCCGGTCACTGATATTCCGGTGCCCGCATTGACTTTCGTTTCCGATCCGTCAGGAACCGGCAAAACGACAACAGACGCCGGAACACCGTCGTCTGAAAGGGAAACGTACAAACTACCTGAAAGAATCAACAGCGTGTCAATGTGCTGTAATTCGTTTGTGTAGGAAGTATCGACCGCCGAAATCGTATCGTTTGAAATGACAATTCCAGGCCCGGCCGTGTATGTCGTGCCGACGTCGCCGCACTGACAGTACGTCGAATCGACAAAACCTTGCATCGTTGAAAATTGCGTTTGAAACAATGCAATCGTAACCTGATCGGGGTTCGGGATTTGCTCGATAAATTGGATCGTGTTGTTTTTCAGGCGCCGCGATGTGTACGGCGAATCAATCCATTTATAAGGATTGCCGTTCCTGTAAATCAACAATCCTTTGAACGACCGTGAAAACAGGGCCGTATTCGTCGGGCATAAATCACAGCTGTCGCCGGTCAGTTGAGCGCATAGGCATTCAAAAGTAAATGTCTGTCCCGTTGCGATTGCAGACGAAAACAGACACGACAGGACGAACAGAAAAATTTTCAGCGATTTTGTCATCGGATTAACAAAGTTTGCCGGGGCGGGTACGGAACCGCCCCGGCGTATGGTATTGGTACGATAAAGCAAACAGGGCGTCAATTGTACGACTGAACACAATTCGACGTTTCCAGGTAAAATTTTACACCGGATGCGCCGACCAGGTAAAGCGTCGTATTCGACGGGATTGCGGCAATGCTGACATTGTACGTTTGCGTTCCGCCGGAACCGGTTGTCGTAACCGTTGCGACGGCGGTAATGCCCTCGGCCAGCAATGCAGCCTCGACGGCAGTTTTCACGTCGGCAGCGGTTGTCGTGCCGGGCGTGATCGTGCCCAGGGATTGAACAGAACCGTTCGTGTGAAGTGTCGAACCGGCGCCCGCTGTGAAACCCGTTACCGCGAACGTGCAAAGGTTTTGCTTGATACAATCGGCGTCGAACGTCGAGGTTCCGCCGCTTGCCGTCAGCGTTTTTACTTTGATCCGGCCCGTGATGACGATTTCAAGCGTCGTTCCCAGGTCGGTGACTACGATACCCGGATAATCGACATTGTCGTCGTCATAATAGCCGTGTGCGACGAGTGCGGCGTCGATTGCTGTTTTCACCTGTGCGGCGGTCGCGGCGCCCGCAATCGTCAAAGGCAACGGAACATCGACCCCGTTTTCTTCGACAGTGATTGCCGACACGCTGTTCGCCTGTGTATAGGTGGCAGTGCTTTGACATTCAGCCGGAACATTGCCGCAACAACCCATTTCGCCGGATGTCGTTTTCAGAAAATTGTTGGCGTTTTGTCCGTCAACTGCATTTTTTTGATACATGACAATTCAAGTTTAAAATTTATACTATCGGCGAAATGCCGTCTTTCACTCGGTAAAAATTTGCCGTATCGACATCACCCCAAAAACCGTTTGGACAATGTGTGATTTCGTTACGTCCCGCCTTCGGATTAAAATTTGTTCTTGCGCCGCACTTGACATCCATAAAACACGAACAGGCGGTGCATTTTCTGTTCACCGGATCGAAGTACGTGCAAGCCTCACAAATGCCCAGGCGTCGGGCTTTCTCGGTTGCGTCGACGCGTTCATGCACGAGCGCCGTATCTGCAAGTATTTTCAATGCCTCGTTAAAAATATTCATCGACGGAAGGCAATTCTACGCGTCGCATTCGACACGGTTTTACAATTTCCGGCGCAAGTCGGAACCGGCAGTTCGTAGGTTTTGTAATTGTCGCGCAACCATTCCTCCATGTTTTCAATCGTCATCTTTACAAATCCGTTGTATTGCGTCAGGTTCGTCAGCATTTCGGTTTTGTTGACCGCTCGGGTTCCGGTGCCGTCCCCGGCGTTGACGGTCATTCCGCCCGCGCCGCTTCGATATGTTGTCGACGTCAGGCTGCCGATAAAAACTTTGTAGGCCATAATCTGGCGCAAGAACTTTTCCCAAAGTTCATTGCAACCGTCATTCGTGAACCGCTTGAATTTTGACCAATCCGAATTCGGTTTCGATGGATCATTCGTATTGCAATCGGCGTCTGATATGTAGGTGCAAGCGTTACGCACGACAACGCTTCCGATTCCGTACTGCTTTGTTTTGTTCCAGGGCGTCACGCCGACCGGGTAAGGCGTCAGCGATGCGACCATGAAATCAAACAGGGGACGACCCAGGCACGCGCGACGCATTTCGAGTTCATATTGCGGAATGAGAATACAAAACGAATCCGTCGGGTAATCGAACCCGGCAGGGGAGTACATTAAGACTTCAAATTCGGTTGTCAGATTCATTCCTCGTCGTCGTTGTTTGGATCAGGTTTTTTCTTTGGATCAGGGGCGTTCGGTTGTTCCTGTTCGGCCTCGGGGTCAGATTTTGAATTGTCGGGTTGCGTTTGCTGCTTTGCCTTGTCCTGTCCGACCTTGAATTCCTCGACGGTCGACTGAATCGGCGGCGCGAATGCAAGTGAATAAACATTCCATTCCTCGTGCCCTACGAGTTTCCAGGCTTGCGTTAAAACAGAATTGACGAAATTCATTATTTCGTCGTGCAAGTCTTGAATAACCGGCTGAACGTTCAGGATGTAATCAGAAATATAAACGTCGGATGCAAAGCCGTTTGACACGTCGAAGCCCATGAACCGGGGCGTCAATCCGTGCGCACGCAAAATCCGATTTTCGGCCATTTCGCCGGTGACTTTGTACCACTGTTCTTTCGTATTCGGCGACAGTTGGAACACGAACATTTGTTTCGATCCGTACGGCCGCGATGCGAAATAAACCGATTGCGGGTCGTCACCTTTGTTCGTGAAATTTTCTTCCATGCGGTTAACGAATCCCGTGTACCCGGCTTTGACAGCTCCTTTTTCGTCCGGTTCGGTTGCAAACTCGGGGTTGTCGTCCTCGACTTCGATCAGCAGTTGCCCCGTGAAATTCGTTGCCGCCGCACGTACTTGATAAATCGCGTCCTGAACTTCGCGGTACTTGTAAACGTCGGCGCCTTCGCTCGGTGGCCGGCCGTACCATTCATTATCACCCGCTTTCAAATGAAACATCGTACGCAAAACGCCGCCGTCATTCCTGAAAACAGGGTACAGCGGCACAACGCGCGGCGCGTGCTTTTTCAGATACTTGTCAGTCCAAACGGGCGAAATAGCGACAGCCCGGTTTTCGCCGGGCGCCGTGTTCAGGTACATGCAATTTGTCGTCCGGTGCGATGTCAAGGAAACGCGGCCCTGTCCCATTACCGACGCGAATGACAATTCGATCCAACCGTTCCCGTTTGATTCGTATTGCCAGCCGATGCGGTTATGAAATTTTGAAATCCCGCCCTGAAATTCAATGAACGTTTTTAATGCTTCGATGTACGTTTTCGCCTCGGCACTTTCCACCGGAACAAGTTCGTCGCCGGTTTCAAATTCCGGGTCAACTGATCGAATGACACGGGCTTTGCCGCCGACGGCGAAATTTATTTTCTTCGTGATTGCCGCATTGTTCGTCGCCGACAATTTCGACAACATGTTTTCCCAGGTAAGCAAGGAATGCCCGGTTTCCAACAACGTGCCCGCGTACGGTATGAAGTTCCAACGTTTAAAAAGTGTCTTTAAATCGTCGTTGTCTTTTACTTCATCCGGGATCGGGTTTTTCAAACTGAACAGGTGATCGAATCGTTTCGCTTTGCGGCGGAACAAATCACGTTTCGGGTTTGTCGCTTCCGTTTCCGGGCAACATTCGTTCAGTTCAATTTCCTGTGTTGTCGGATCGGACATTCCTTTGCTTTTTTTACTTTTCGTCTTTGACCGTGATTTCGTCGATATGCGGGTTCTTTTCAACCTCTTTCAAATACTTCAAAGCGGTTTGTGTAGCGCCCTTAATCGTGCGGCTTGTCGGCGGATGTGTAACCGTTCCCGGACGGGTGACGGTTATTTCCTTGCCCGACAAAGCGACCGGTTCCCCTTCGTAAAGGGTGACAGATTCCGGGTACTTTTTTAAGTATTCCGGGTTTACCTGAAATTTGATCGTCGGCATGATGTTACGAGTTTACAGCGCCAGGATTGCCGAATCAGACAGCGAAGTCGTCAGGGAAAACGAATTCGAGCTACCCGACACGGTAAATTCCATGCGGGCTTCGTTTTGCGTTGTGTCCGTGTTGATGTTCGGAATGATCCGGGTTGAACGGTTGAACGTACGGTCAGGGGCGCCGGTCGCGGCCTGGGCTTCGATACCTTGCACGAGGCGGGTACCATTTGCCAGGACGTGAACGAACACGACGTCGCAACAGTCTTTCGCCAGATTCGCGGCGGAAACATAAGCGGCGTTAATGCCCTTGAACTTCATAAATGCAACCTGTTCGTTCTGGAACCGGTTATTATTGAGCGCGCCCGTTTGGTTATAGTTCGCGGTGCCGTCGGCATCGTAAACGTATTCTTCCCAAAGGCCGGTCGATGCCATTGTAAAGTTGGATATTACCCCCGATGTGATCGTCACACCTGTAATGTCAGAAAGTTTTGCCGCGAATGATTTGACGATACCGCCATAATTCGGCAAACAATCCGTCACACTGTTAATTCCAACAAGTCCACAAGCCATGTCTTTAAAATTTAATGGTTAACGGAATGCGTGAATTAATTAAGGGTGCAGGATGCGCGACGCCATGGAAACCATGTCTTTATTGGCGATACCGGCGCCCCAACGGAACGTCGTCGACATAAAGATTTTGCCTTTGTCCTGCAAACGGGTAGATTGCTCGACCATCAGGCCCATGCCTTCCCATTGTTTCAGGTCGCGAACGTCGTGCAACACGCCGAATACTTGCGGAGCAACGAGCGCGGCCCGGTGCGATTGCGTGCCGGTGATTGCGTCGAAACGGCTGTTTGCATCCCATTTGATGATCGGCAAGCCGTCCCACATAAGGATGTTGTGCATCAATTTCGTCGTTCCATCTTCGCGTTCAATCGTGTATCGGTACGCAAGTTCGTTCGTTCCGGCTTTCGACGTGATCCAGGCTTTGTAAGCGCGGAAAATGTCGGAAGTGACCATCAGGACGGGCAAGCGGTTTACACCGTTGACCATCATACCGGTATCGACCATCGACTGCAATTCAGGGCTTGCATTGTCGACAAGTCCCTCGAACAGTTGGATCACGTCACCGGTAAAGCGGTTGCGTGCGATGTCGAGGTCGTCGAGTTCGATTTGTCGGCTGTAATACTTTTCGCCCATCGAGGCAAGCGTGTCGAGTTGCGTAATCAGACCGCCGCATTTGCCCGAAAGCATCTGGTCGGTATAATCAAGCCATTCCTTCGCGCCTACTTTGTAGAACGAATCGAGATTCGCTTGCGTAATCAGCGGGTGATTTGCAAAGTGGTACAAATCGAAAAACGAGTTGCCCAAACCTTGATAAATCTTGCGAAGCATTTCGGCAAGCAATTTCTGGCCCGCTTCCGTCGATGCGAATTCGCGAACCTGATTGCCGCTTCCGAAAAGCCGCTCGAAACAGGTGCCGTAAAAAGTGTCGATACATTGTTCGCCGTCGAACTCGACCGGACAGGTCGGGAACGTGTCGACGTTCAGGCGCATACCCCCTTTCGGGTTCCAGGTACAGCCCATTTTGCGAGACGACAAAAGGTGTTTCGGCGTCGAGAACGACAGGAAACGACCTTCGAGTTCTGAATCGAGCGTCACGTCGCCGTAAATGCCAAGCGCCCGCGCGAACGGGTCGGTTTGCAGTACGGAAATGTTGTCAAAAATTTGCAATGCTGATTCGGTCGTCAAAGAAATTTGCCGACCGGCGGCATCGCCTGTAAGGGAAAATCCACCCTCGATTTGTGGCATGGCGTTGAAATTTAAAAGTTTACAGAACCTTTATCGTACCGGTCAGCAACTTTTTTTACAGCCCTCGGCGCCGTTTACACCGTTTGCTTTTTCGTCAGGTTTTGCAGGGCGTCACCTTGCGCAACGATCACGGATGCACCGTTTTTCGATTTGTCCGCCTTGCCCGCTTCGCTGACATCGTCGACGACATCGGCTTCCATTGCCTTGCCCGCTTTCGCGGCGGCAATTTCCCCGGCCAGTCGTGCGGTTTCTTTTTTGTGCTGATCTTTCATCGCGTCCGTTGCGAGTTTTTGATCGGCCAGGTCTTTCGATAGATCAGCGATTCGGTCGTCTTTCGTTTTTTCGGCCAGTTTGAAGGCTTCGACATCTTTTTTCAAAGTGTCCATTTCTTCTTTGCCTTTGTCGAAATCGGTTTTCATGTCGTTGAACTGCTTTTGCAGGTCGGCGACGGCCGTCGACTTCGCTTCGTCGATCAGGTCGGCCAGGGGTTTTTTACCGTCAAAAGCCGCGTGAACGTCAGTTTCGGTTGCGGTCGCCGCATCCAACCCCAAAAAGGTGACGGCGGCTTCCATAATCTGTTGATACAGCTGTGATTTGGATGCGTCGAATTTCATGTTTAAGATGTTTTATACTTTGATTGTAAAGCATTTACCCGCCGGATTGCAAAGTTCAGGTTGCCGATTGCATCGACAAGGCCGCGACGTTTACCGTCGGCAGCCGTGAACATTTTGCCGGAAAGCGTTTCCTTTATTGTAGCCGCGTCGCCTTGCAAATTGCGGTCGCGTTTTATTTCATCATGGAATTGCCGGGTCAATTCGTCGACCCGTTTTTGCAGGACGGAAAAGTCGCCAGCGATTGCGGCGCGTTCCTCGATATTTTTATTCGGAGCGTCGGCCCCGTAAAAAGTCGTTGTCGTTTCCCGAATCCTGTTCAGGATTTTCAAGTCAATCGGTATCATTGTACCAAGTGAACCGACCTCGGCATTCATCGACGACATCACGATTTCGTCGGCGCCGCTCGACGCCCTGAATGCTGCCGACGCGACGAGGTGCCCGAATACGACGACAGGTTTATTCCGTTCAGAATAAACCGATTTCAAGACACTACCCGCCGAACTTTCACCGCCGCCGGAATACGTGTCGACAATGATCCCTTTGATGTTTGAATTATTGTACGCCGAACGCATATCGTTCGACAGCCGGTCGATTCCAGGTGAGGAAATCGCGCTTTGTGTGCGCATTACGCCGGACAGTTTCAAAAGGGCAATTGATCCGGGCGGCGTGTCGCCCATCATCATATCCCAATTGTCGACGAGGGTGAACGATTCAGCCGATTGCGGGACAATCAGCGACGGAAGCGCCGACTTGCGACGTTCGGAAATGCCCAGGTCTTTGAACTTGCCGCCCGCTTGCAAGAACATCAAGTCTTGCGTATAGGCGTTCATTTGCTGCCATCCGAACTCGTAATTTATTTCGAGGAATTCGGATGTCATCAAAAATTGCTCGATGTCGCGATTCAACGGCAGCGAAGCAAGGTCAATATTTTGTGATTCGTTCGGCATGAAAAACTTTCCTGCAAAGGAATTGCCGAAAAGGCGAAATCAGGTATCAGTGTCAAACAGGAAGCGTCCAACGCGTGCGAAGTTGGACACTATTTTTTTTTCGGGTCGTTCAGGTACAGTTGAATCGTTGATTTCGGTACGCCGTACTTGATTTCAAGTTGCCGGTACGACAACGAAAGTTCGTCCCGATCTTTTTGCATAAGCGGGAAAATCAGGTCAAAATATTTGTAGCCGTTCAGCAAGTCGCGGATGTCGCCGGGCAAGTCGTCGAAGTTGTCGCAATCAGCAAGGTCAAGATGTTTCGCAAGCCGAATCGCCATCAGTTCAAACCGTTGCCGCTTGATCTGTTCGATTTCCTGTTCAAGCCTTTTAATTTGTGCATCTTTTATCACTTCAATACAAGCCCGTTTTTCAACAAAGGATCGGCGGCAACTTTGACGACAACAGCGCCCGAATCGTTTGTGAATGTGAAAAAATAGTCATTCGGCATTGCAGTCGATTCAATGATCGACCGACGTTTCAGGATCAAAAGAATATCGTCAGGAACGAACAGCGTTGATTGCCCCGAATACACATGCAAGCGAAAGTCGTGTTCCGAAAGTTCGCAAATAACCTCTATAAAGTTTTGTAACCAATTGATTAACAGGCGTTTATGTTTCATTATCCGGGTTCTGGTTTTGGTGTTGGCGGTTTCGGTGGTTTCGGCGGCGGCGCTTGCTCGGGTACCTGTTTTTTTATCACGCCGGTATCGACGGCCCAGGTGAACCAACGTTCAGCCGGTGCCGAATCACAACAGAACGTCGTACCCGAAAGGTCGTAGTCGTTATGTATCGACATAAGTTGACCCCATTGTTTGCGTTCGACGAGGTCGACGACAACCGAATGAAGTTCGACAGGTAGTTTTTCAAAGTCCCACATAGGTATTTCGACTTTCGGTTCATCTTTTGGAACGTTCAGGATAAGGTCGCCCCAGGTCGGAACGCGTGCTTTTAACTCGTCGAAAACATCGTCCGGTTTGAAATCGAGCGTCACGTCGTAATCGCTGACAACCTTGTCCGCTTTCATCAACGCGACGCGCATTGTGCGAATCTTTGACGGCGAATCGGCGTCGACAAATTCCCCGGTGATGCGTGACCCTGTCGCGTACACTTTACGGCCGGGAAATAATGATGCCAAAGTCAGGAACCGGTCACGCGTCATCGGCGGCATACGGCTGAACGTACCGACCGCGCGTGACTTCGCAAGGACTTTCGCTTTCCGGTCGTCAGGCATACCAAACGGCTGACGTTCGACGCTGTTACGCGATTCTGCCTGTTTGATTGACCAGTTCCAGCGATGAACATTTGCAGATGTCAGGACGAATTTTTCTTTCGACATCGGGTGCAATTCCTTGAATCTGTTGTAAAGTTCGACGGCTTGCTTTTCCGCTTCGCCGACTTTCGGTTTTCTTTTGACTGGCATGACTTTAATATTCTGTTGTTGTTAAACAATTTTCAGGTTCGTCGATCTCGACGGCATATCCCATCGCGGCGAACCCGGCTTGAAAAATCGCCTGTCCTTGTGATTCTTGCGTGTACTGATACCCGTCATCGCCGGAAACAGTAATCAGGATACGAAAATCGTGACAAGCCAAATGTTTCATTTTGAAAAATCGCAAGCCTTTGCCCGCTTCCTCTCGGGTCGAATATTCAAAGGAAAAGTAAGGCGCCCCGATCCCGTTCAGTACGTCGACAAGGTTTGTCGGGTAAGGCTTGCCACCGATGTCGATTATTTTCAGGCTGCCGAAAGAAACCGGCGTCGTAATGAGTTCGACGCCGTCGACGACAAAGGAAGCGACGCGCCAGGTGTTCAGGGTTGATTGTCGCATTTTCGGCGACAAATCCTGATAGTATTCGCATTCGACAAATTGACATCCGCACGGAAGGTCGCAACAATCCAGGTCAGCAGGTTCGACGAAAAATTGCGCCGGGGTTATTCCGGGCACAAAGTCGCGTATTGAAATCATCGGCGCGATAATTGGCAACCCCTCGTGTTTGAACCTGAACAACGACCGGAAATTGTATTGCATATAATCGGACATTGACATCGTCATCAACAGGTCGGCAACCGTGCCTGATCGGTTGTCCTGCGTGTAGCCCAGATAAAAGGTCGTGAACAGGTCACGAGACTTTACCCCGAACACAAAGTCGACGACCGATGACGGCGTCGGTATGATCGGCCAGGTCGGCGACTGCGTTGCGTAACCGAACGTTGTTATCAATCCAGTGTTTGCGGGGTTCGATTCGTGATTGAAAAAAAGCGACGTGAATTGATTGACGGAATTGACCGGTCGCGGGTTTTCCTGTTGAATGTTTCCGTATGCGTACAACACGCGCGGGGCAATCGTGAATGATCGTCGACCCTCGGTATTGTCCCACAACCGGGGCAAGTACGGCAGCGGGTTTCGACCGCCAGCGCCGGACGCAAGTTCCGCCGGTATTCCCTCGATAGTCGGTTCAATGAACGGGTTCAAGATCGGTTCGACCTGATTCGG
>LNFM01004176.1_pt1 | contig 40447 bp, 32 predicted proteins | sample 596031 | NCBI WGS metagenome assembly LNFM01 (sample SAMN04254537, study PRJNA301005) | activated carbon metagenome | isolation source: dual media filters at the Ann Arbor, Michigan drinking water treatment plant | place: USA: Ann Arbor | reverse complement strand
GTGACGGCGATCTTCGGCGCCATCACCGCGCCGCCAAGCGCGCCGAGCATGGCGCCGATGACGAAGGTGACGGTGTAGACCAGCGTGACGTTGATGCCGAAGGCCGCCGCGGTCTCGCGGTCGTAGATCACGGTTGTCAGCAGCCGGCCATAGCGGGTGTATTTCAGCGACCAGTAGGCCAGCACCGCTAGGAAGATCGCGATCGCCACCAGCAGAATGTCGTAGTTGGACAGGATCAGTTCGCCGATCTGGACGCTGCCCGCCGCCACCATCGGCTGATAGGCGGCATAGGATTGCGGCCCCCAGATCAGGACGATGACGTCCTCCAAGATCAGGAAGGTGGCGTAGGTCACCAGCACGATGACAACTTCATCTTTGCCGTAGACCAGCCGCAACAGGCCGCGCTCAAGGATCAGCCCCATCACCAGGCCGATCGCCATCGCCAGCGCGATCATGGTCAGGAAGCCCAGCACCGGCGGCCAGTCGCCGTTGGCATAGAGGCCGACGGCGGTCGCGGCGCCATAGGCGCCGAACGCATAGAACGAGCCATGCGTGACGTTGAGGATCTTCATCACGCCGAAGATCAGCGTCAGGCCGATGGCGACGATGAACAGATAGGCCGCGTAAACGAGGCCGTCGGTCAGAATGGCGGCAGCAGTGAGCACGGCATTTCCGATGCTTCAGGAGGGCCGAACGGCGGGGACGAGTCTGCCCCCGCCGCGCACGGACTTGTCTGGGCTTCAGCGCCTCAGCACTTGGCGCCCTTCATACCGTCGGCGATCCACTTGTCGGCGTCGATGCCGGGCGGCGGATTCACGCATTCCGCCGGGAAGCGGATGATGTCGATGACTTCCGGCTGCTTCGTCTGCTTGTTGAAGCGGTAGGTGCCGTAGGCGGTTTCGGTGATGCCCTGATGGCCATCGCCGAGCGCCATCTTGACGCGGCCGGCCGGGCCTTCGAACTCGATGCCCTTGAACGCCGCGGCAACCTGATCGGTGGTCGGCTTGCCGCCGCCCGCGGCCGCCTTCTCGTAGGCGATCTTCACGCCGAGGATGGATTGCGCCATTTGGTAGGCCGGATAGGTCGGCGGCGTGTTGTAGCGGTCGGTATAGATGTCGTGGAACCATTTCTGGTACGCGTTCTCGCGGGCCAATGGACCGTTGGCGCCACGGGCGCCGATGATGGTGCCGTCCGGCATCTTGTCGCGCATGCGCCAGATCGCGGCCTCACCCGTGGTCGCGACGATGGTCATGCGCTTATCGAGACCGCGGGCCGACTGCTGATAGATGAAGCTCTCGAGATCGCCGTCCCAGAAGCTGGTATGCACCGCCTGCGACTTCGAGGTCAGCAGCGTCGAGATCTCGGCGCCATATTCACCCGCGAACAGTTTCGGGAACAGCACCTTGTCAGGCGTGGCCTTCGGCGCCAGCACCTTCATCGCGCCGAGGAAGTCTCGCCAGGAATCCTGGCCCCAGGCATAGTTCTGGTTGATGCCGGAGAAGGAGGTCAGGTCCTTCTTCTTGGCCACCAGATAGCGCGCCGCGCCGACGCCATCCATCGTGGCGTGGGGGCTGACGCGGAACACGTAAGAGCGCGGCTTTTCTTCGAAGATGCGCGGCGTGCCGCAATCGTAGAACACGGTCAGCGCCTTGAGCTCTTCCGCCACCGGCGTCACCGCCAGGCAACTGCCCGACGAGATGTATCCAATTACGGCGTCGACCTGGTCGCGCTGCACCAGGTTGCGGAACTCGGTGACGACGTTGGCAACTGTGCCGGCTTCGTCGACGTATTTCGCTTCGACCTTGGTGCCGCCGAAGCCGACCTTGTCGAATGGCGGCGGACCCTTGCCGGCGTTGAGCGACTCGATGACGATTTCCGCACCGTTACGGCCGGGAATGCCGAACGGCGACGCCGCCGGTCCGGTCAGAAACGAAACGATGCCGAGCTTGATCGGCGCCGCTGGCGCGGCCGGCTGTTGGGCCGTGGCCGGCGTGACGGCAAAGGCCGCAAGCGCGGCCAAGGCAAACGGAATCCTAACGTGATGGTGTGGCATTTCGAAAACCTCCCCTAGGCGAGCCCGGTTGCTGGGCTTCGTTCGTTGCTGCGCCTAGGAAACGCGATCTGCGGCAAAGTTTCAACCGCTATTTCCGTATTGATACATCTCTGTTCACATGGTCGAATTCGCGCGCGGGGCGTGCGACCGTCGCGCGATGCTCACAGCAGGTGAATGCTCATGGCCGTACCAACCGCGCACCGCGACCAAGCGCCTGATCCGCAAAGCGGTCTGGCAGCACGGCAGGCCATCCGCAGCGGCCGGCATCGCGGGCCGACCTCGGGATTGGCGCCCGGTTATGTGCAGGGCAACCTTGTTATCCTGCCGAAGGACGTTGCCGCCGATTTCCAGCGCTTCTGCGAGCTCAACCCAAAGCCCTGCCCGTTGATTGGCACCGCCGTGCCGGGCGACTGGCGCATCCCGGCGTTGGGCGAGGATCTCGACATCCGCACCGACATTCCCCGCTATCGTGTGTGGAAACACGGCGAGCTGGTTGCCGAACCTGACAACCTCAACGAGGTCTGGCGCGACGATCTGGTCAGCTTCATCATCGGCTGCTCGTTTTCTTTTGAAGAAGCGCTGATGGCGGACGGCATCGAAATCCGCCACATCGCCTGTGGCTGCAACGTGCCGATGTATCGCACGTCGGTCGCAACCGCGGCGTCTGGTGCGTTTCACGGCCCGATGGTGGTGTCGATGCGGCCGATGTCGCCGGCCGATGCCATCCGCGCCATAGAGATCACGGCACGTTTTCCGGCCGTGCACGGCGCGCCTGTGCATATCGGCAAGCCGGAGCAGATCGGGATTCGCGATCTCGCCAAGCCCGACTACGGCGACGCCGTACCGGTCGGTGACGACGAAATCCCGGTGTTCTGGGCCTGCGGAGTGACGCCGCAATCGGTGATCGCCGCGGCGAAGCCGGCGTTCTGCATCACGCACTACCCTGGCAGCATGCTGGTCACCGACCGCAAAAACAGCGAATTCGCGGTGACCTAGGCTTTCGGTTCCCTCCCGCAGAAAGCGGGAGGGGGTGGGGGAAACTTACGCAGCATCCTTGCGCGCATTCTTGTCGAGCAGACCGGCGTCGATCAGCGCCTGACGAATGCGCGCGATCTCGGCACGTTCGATTTTGACCAGCGGCGGCCGTACCACCGCGCGCGGCAGCTTTCCGAGCAGCACCAGCGCTTCCTTCATGCGGTTGTGCATGTCGACAAACGGGTCGGCGTAGAACACGCGCGCCATCGGTTCGATGCGATCATTGACGCGCTTCGCCGCGGCGAGATCGTTGCCCTGCACGGCGCGAAACAACTGCGCCTGCAGATCGGCGATAACGCTGCCCGAACCCGACAACAGGCCGTTGCATCCCAGCACCAGCGATGAGAACAGCCAGGCGCTGTGCGTCGACAGCACGTTTACAGGGCTCGGCAGGTTTTGCAGCGTGCGGATGTGCCACTCGTGATGCGGCACGTTGCCGATCCAGTCCTTGATGGCGCGGATCGACGGCACCTCCTCGCACATCTTCAGCAGCGTATCCTTGGGATAGCCCTGCCCCGTCGCCAGCGGATACTGAAAGATGATCAGCGGAAGATCGGTGGCGTCGGCGATATGCTTGACGTGCGCCAGCGCCATGGCCGGGTTCTGCCCCAGCGTGAAGGGCGCCGGCGGGAATACCAGCAGAGCCGACGCTCCGCCCTGGTCCGCCATTCGCGCCAATCGCGCCGCTTCAAGACTACCGTCGGCCCAGATGCCGTTGACCACCGGCAGCCTGGCGCCGATTTCATCCTGTGCAATGTCGAGCACGCGACGTTGTTCGTCGAAGGTGCAAGACGCTACCTCGGTCGAATGCGCATTAATGGTGACGGCAGAAAGGCCTTCGACCGCAGCAACGTCGCGCAGATGCGCGCGAAACGAGGCCTCGTCGATCGACAGGTCGTTTTCAAATGGCAGCAGCACCGCGGGAATAACGCCGTGCGGAACATATCGCGCGTGCCGGGGCATGAATCGGCTCCTCGATGAGCCGCAAGTTTATCACCGCACTTTTTCCATTGGCAAATCCCATCGCACCCTATTGAATGCCGCGCGTGAACGATTTGCAGCCAGCAACCGATACTTATGATGTCGTCGTTGTCGGCGGCGGGGGCGCCGGGCTGGCCGCGGCGATCGAAGCGTGCAACGCCGGCGCCAGCGTGGCGTTGCTGGAAAAGAACGAGAGGCTGGGTGGCTCAACCGCCTGGTCCGTCGGCTCGATTACGGCCAGCGGCACGCCGCACCAGAAGGCCAAGGGCATCGCCGATTTTCCCCAGGATCACTGGCGCGACATGGCCGGCTTCAACGGCGACCTCGATCGGCGCGACAATCCCGCGCTGCGGCGCATTCTGGCCGACAGCATGCCGGACACCTTCCGCTGGCTACTGTCGCATGGCCTCCGCTTCTACGGGCCGATGCCGGAGCCGCCGCACATGCAGCCGCGCATGCATAATGTGCTGCCGAATTCGCGCGCCTTCATCCGCCGCCTCGAGCCGGCGGCGCGGCGCGCCGGCGCGGTGATCGTCAAGCAAGCGCGCGTGCACGCGTTGCTCACCGAGGGCAACCGCGTGATCGGCGTCGTCTGCAACACGCCACAAGGCCGCCGCACCGTCCATGCGCGCGGCGGCGTGGTGCTGGCGGCGGGCGACTTCACCAACGATCCCGAACTGAAAAGCCGCTATCTTGGCACGCAGGAAGCAAAGGCCTCCGGCGTCAATCCGACCGCCACCGGCGACGGCCAGAAGCTGGCGATGCCGCTCGGCGCGCGCATTCTCAATGGCGATCTGGCGCTTGGCCCCGAATTGCGCTTCGTGCCACCGGTCCGCACCAACCTGTTGCAGATGCTGCCGCCGTGGCCATGGCTGGCGTCGTTCATGGCCTGGTCGTTGGACCATATGCCACCGGCGCTGCTGCGGCCGTTCATCATGAGCTTCGTCACCACCGCGCTCGCGCCCTCACCCGGTCTGTTCGAGGCGGGCGCGCTGCTGGTCAACAAGAACGGCGAACGCTTCACCGATGAACACAACAGTCCGGCGCTGGCATTGCCGGATCAGCCGGAGGGCAACGGATTTATCCTGCTCGATGCCCGCATTGCCGCCCAGTTCGAGGCCTGGCCGCATTTCATCTCGACGGCGCCCGGCGTCGCCTATGCCTACCTCGCCGATTACAGGCGCAATCGCGGCGATGTCTATGTGACCGCCCCGACGCTTGAGGCGCTTGCGCATAAATTAGGCATGCCTGCAAATGCGCTGGATCGCACTGTCGCCGGTTTTAATGACAAGGCCGGCAACCGGCCGCCATTCGGCGCCGGTCCGTATGTCGCGCTCGGTCCCGCCCGCGCGGTATTTGTGCACAACGAGGGCGGCCTCGCAGTCGATGACGAACATCGCGTCCTGGCCGACAACGACGCACCGATCCCGGGCCTTTACGCCGCGGGTTCGACCGGGCAAGGCGGATTATTGCTCAAGGGCCATGGACATCATCTCGCGTGGGCTTTCGCCTCAGGCCGCCGCAGCGGACGCTTTGCCGCGGCCGCCGCGCAGACACGGCGTTAACACCCTTTTTCATGGGTTGCGATGATGCAAGATAGCGTTTAACGATCAAGCAACAAAAAAGAGTGGTTCGGGAGGTTGCGTAGCGTCTTCATGAAAGCAGCGCCGTTCGAATATTCCCGCGTCGCCGATATCGACGAGGCTTGCGCTCTGCTCGCCACCGATGACGGTGCACGCGTGATCGCCGGCGGACAGACGTTGGTGCCGATGATGGCGATGCGTCTGGCGCGGCCGACCCGGCTGATCGACATCAATCGCATCGCCGCCTTGTCCTACATCCGCCTTGAAGACGACGCCCTTGCGATCGGCGCCACCACGCGGCAGAGCCTGGTCGAACGCAGTGCGCTGGTGAAAGAGACGCTGCCGCTGCTGGCACACGCCGTTCCGCATATCGGACACGCCGCGACTCGGGCACGCGGCACCGTCGGCGGCTCGATCGCCAATGCCGACCCGGCGGCCGAACTGCCGCTGATCGCAATCACACTCGATGCCACCTTCAATGTCCGCGGCGGGGGCAAGACCTCTGACATCGCCGCCCGCGATTTCTTCGTCGGGCCGATGGTGACCGCGCTGCCGGAGGGCGCGATCCTGGCGGCAGTACGCTTTCCGGTATGGCGCGGCGACCGGATCGGCGTCGGCTTCCATGAGGTCAATGCGCGCCGCAGCGACTTCGCCTTTGTCTCGGCGGCGGCGCAGGTCGCGATGAAGGCCGACGGCACGTGCGAACGGATCGCCATCGGCGTCGGCGCCGTGACCGACTTCCCGATGCGGCTCGACAGCGCCGAACAGGCGCTGCAAGGCACCGCGCTCGACGACGATGCCGTGCGCGCCGCCGTCAGCCAGGCCCTCGCCGGCATCGAGGCGCTCGAAGACTTGCATGCCTCGGCAACCTATCGCCAGCGTGTTGCGATCAAGCTGGCAACACGCGCCATCATCGATGCCCGCGAGCACGCGCATGGGAGACCGCCGCATGCGCATTAAGCTCGACATCAACGGCACGGTTCAGGAGGTCGATACCGAGCCGCGCACCACGCTCCTCGACTGTCTGCGCGACAATCTCAATCTCAAGGGCGCCCATGCGGGCTGCGAGCATGGCGTCTGCGGCGCCTGTACCGTGTTGTTCGACGGCGAAGCGGTGCGGTCGTGTCTGATGTTTGCCGCTCAGGCGGAAGGCACGCCGATCGTCACCATCGAGGGCGTCAGCCCCGGCCCCGGGGAACTGTCGCCGATCCAGGACGCGTTCTGCGAAACGCACGGCATGCAATGCGGTTACTGCACCCCGGCGATGGTGCTGGTCGCGCATGCCCTGCTCGCCGACAACCCGAACCCGACGCGCGAAGACATCGTCGACGCGATCTCAGGCAACCTTTGCCGCTGCACCGGCTATGCGCAGATCATCGACGCGATCGCGCTGGCCGCCGAGCGCCTGCGCGGCGATAATCGCCCGGCGGAATTGCGGTCGTGAGCGAAACCGCCAACCACTTCCGATTCGTCGCCACCGAACGCCGCGTGCGGGAAGACCGCCGCTTCGTCGCCGGCAAAGGCCATTTCGTCGCCGACATCGATCTGCCGGACATGCGCCATGTGGCGCTGATCACCTGCCCCCACGCCGCCGCGCGCATCCTGCGCATCGACAAGAGCGCGGCGCTGGCCCTGCCGGGCGTGCACTACGTGCTCGACGGCGCCGAACTGGCCTCGGCGACGCTGCCGCTGATGACCGGCCTCGATACGCCGAACGTGCCGCGCCGGCCGCTGGCCCACGAGATTGCGCGCTATTCCGGTGAATGGGTGGCCGCCGTGGTGGCCGACAGCCGCGCGCTGGCCGAGGACGCCGCCGAAGCGGTCGAGATCGATTACGAACCGCTGCCATTCGTGCTCGATGCCGAACAGGCGCTCGATGCGGCGAGCCCCCTGGTGCATGAAGCGCACGGCTCCAATGTCTTGCTCGACAAGACCTTCGTCTGGGGCGAGGTCGAGAAGGATTTCGCCGCCAGCGCACACACGCTCTCGCTGCGGGTGAAATGGGGTCGCTCGTCGACAGTGCCGATCGAGACGTTCGGCGTGGTGGCGCGCTGGGACCCGTGGCGTGAGATTCTCGACGTGTGGGCCTCGATTCAGATGCCACGCTACGCCGACCAGATCGGCGCGGCGCTCAAGGTGCCGCAAACGTCGGTGCGCGTGCATTACGACGTCGACGTCGGCGGCAGTTACGGCGTCAAGCGCGGCATCAAGCACACCGTCCTGGTGGGCTACCTCAGCCGCCGGCTGGGTTTTCCGGTCCGGCTGATCGAGGACCGCCTGGAGAATATGCGCGGCGGCGATGCGCATGGACCGGAACGGCTGTTCGATGTCGATCTCGCCTTCGACGACAAAGGCATCGTTCGCTCCATGAAGATGCGGGCGCTGGAAAACCTCGGCGCCTATGCCGGGCGCTCGCCGTTTCAACTCGGCAAGCCGATTGGCGACATCGTTGGGCCCTACAAGATCAACAGCGTTCAGTATCGGGCGCTTGCCGTGGTCACCAACAAGACCACGCAGGACGCAGTGCGCGGCTTCGGCCAGGCACCGACCAATGTGGCGCTCGAGCGCGGCATGGACGAGATCGCCACCATGCTCGGCATCGACCCGATCGAAATTCGCCGCCGCAATTTCATCCGTCGCGATGAATTTCCCTATCTGATCCCGAGCGGCACCACATACGACAGCGGCGACTTTCATACCGTCGTCGATAAGGCGCTGGCGGCCACCGACTACCGCGAGCTCAAAGCCGAACGCGACCGGCTGCGCGCCGCCGGGCGGCTCGCCGGTATCGGTGTGGCCGCCTGCCTGGAGCCGTCCGGCGGCAATGCCACCTTCGAAGCGCTGCTCAACCCATCGATCACCACGTCTACCTTCATGGATTCCTGCCGCATCAGCATCGACGGCATGGGCGCGGTGACCGCCACCATGCACACGACCTCGTCGGGCCAAGGCCACGAAACGCTGGTTGGCACCGTGGTCGGCGAAGTGCTGCAACTCGATCCCGATCAGATCCGGGTGACGCGGGCGGATTCACTCAACTCGTTGCCGAGCGGAACGCCGGTCGGCAGCCGCATGGCGATCATGCTCGGCGGCGCCGCGTTCCATGCGGCAGAGAAGCTGAAAGCCAAACTTGTGGCCATCGCCGCGCACGACCTCGGCATACCTCTCGAGCGCGCGATCTACGAGCGGGGCAGCGTCCACGACCGCGACGCGCCGCAGAACAAGCGCGGCTGGGCCGACCTGGTGCAGATCGCCTATCGCAGTTTTCACCGGATGCCGCCGGACATGGAGCCGGGATTGTCGGTCGCCCACGTCTATCCGGTGCCGACCGGCGGCAAACTGCCGACGGCCGACGGGCGCGTGCACATGTATCCCTGCGTGTCGTTCGAGTTTCATCTTGTGCTGGTCAGTATCGATCCCGACCTGGGCGTGCCGGAGATTGCGCGCTACCAGATCGGCCACGATTGCGGCACCCAGATCAATCCGAAGATCGTGCGCGGCATGACCATGGGCGGCGTCGCCCACGGCATCGGCGCCGCGCTGTACGAGGAATTCGCCTACAACGATGACGGCCAACTGATCGCCCAGACCTTCATGGACTATCTGCTGCCGTCGTCGCACGAAATGCCGAAGGTCAACGTGGTCGATCACGAGACGCCCTCGCCTTTTACCGTGCTCGGGCAGAAAGGCTCTGGCGAATCCGGTTATCTCGGGGCGCCGGCGGCCATCGCCAATGCGGTGAACGACGCGGTCCGGTCGCTCGGACTGTCGATCAATACGCTGCCAATCCGGGCAGCCAAACTCGCCGACATGATCGAGCAGGCAAAATCGCCTCGCGCGAACAATACGTAACAAGGACTCAAGGAATGATCGTCGACAGCCACGCCCATCTGGTGCCACCGGACCTTCTGACCGCGATCCGCAAGGACGCCGCGCGATTTCCCAGCATGCGACTGATCGAAGAGGACGGCAGCCTGGCCTTCGCCTTTGCCGGCAACAAACCGTCGCGGCCGGTTTCCAAGCCTTTGACGGATATTCCGGCACGGCTGGCGTGGATGGACAAGCAGGGCATCGACAAGCAGGTGTCCGGCGGATGGGTCGATATCTTCGGTTACGATCTGCCCGGCCCCGAAGCGGAAGCCTGGAGCAAACTGACCAACGACGCGCTCAGAGCGGCGACCAAGGCCGAGCCGCGCCTGATCACACTGGCGACGGTGCCGCTGGGCGATGGCGCGCGCGCCGCATCCGTCTTGAAGGCGGCGATGGCCGACGGATTCCCCGGCTGCATGATCGGCACCTTGCCGCGCGGCGTCGGCAGCACGCTCGATGCCGCCGACCTCGACCCGTTCTGGAAAGCCGCGGACGAGACCGGCGCAGTGGTCTTTATTCATCCGAGCTTTGACGCCGGCGATGTGCGCGTCAACGACTTCGGGCTGGCCAACGGGCTCGGCCGCGTCACCGACGCCATGGTCGCCATCGCGCGGCTTGTCTCGGCCGGCCATGTCACGCGCTACAAGCAGGCCAGGATCGTCGCGCCGATCGGCGCCGCCGGACTTCCTTTTGTGCTGGGCCGCCTCAAGCGCAATCACGTGATAACACCCGGCGTCGGCGACCCGGTCGAGGCGCTCGCGCATCTTTATACCGATACCATCGTCCACGATGTGCGTGTTCTCAAATTCGTGATCGAGATGATGGGCACCGAGCGCATGATGATGGGCTCCGACATGCCGTTCCCGATCGGCGAGACTGAGCCGATGCGGATCGTTACCGAAGCGGCGCTGTCCAAGGCGCAGACCGAATCGATCAACGGAGGATTGGCGGCTCGCCTGTTCCGCATCTAGCGACAACAAGGACCGAAAAGGTCCAGTTCAAAACTGAAATTCAAAGTCCAGGGAGGACATCATGACAAAGCTAGCCATTGCCAGACGCACAGCTCTCGGCGCTGTCGCTGCACTTGCAGTCGCGGCGCTCGGCGCGCCGGCACCCGCCGTCGCGCAGGAGCCCACCAAAATCAGGATCGTGGTGTTCGGCTTCCCGTCGCTTGGCGCCTTCATGCCGCCGGTGATCAAGGCGCAGAAGCTCGATACCGCTAATGGCCTGGACATCGAATTCGTCGAGCGGCCGCCAGATGCCTATACGACGCAGTTCAACTCGGGCGAGTTCAAAGTCGGCGGCAGCGCCGCGCTGCTGACCGTAGGCCTCGCCGACGCCCGCGGCATCAAGGTGAAGTACCTGTTCAACCTGTTCGACTTCTGGGGCGCCGTCGTCACCTCGCGCGACGCCGTCAAATCGCTCAAGGATATGGAAGGCAAGCAACTCGCCGCGGCACGCTCGACAACCAACTACGTCATGTTCGAGTTCTTCGCCAAGCAAATGGGCGTCGACCCGTCCAAGATCCAGGTGGTCAACACCGCGCCCCCTGGTCTGGTCGGCTTTGCGCTGGCTGACCGCGCCGATGCCGTCCAGCTGTGGGAGCCGGCTTACACGCTGCTGAAATCGAAGAAGCCGGAGATTCGCTTGCTCGATACCGGAATGGCCGCGACGTGGAAGAAGTTTGCCGGCGGCGACCGCATCCCCTATCTCGGTGTCGCCGCACATACCGACTGGATCGAGGCTAATCAGGCGGCAATTCCAAAGCTTTACGCGACTTACAAGGCCGCGGCCGAGTTCATCGCAAAGAACCCGGAAAAGGCGGCGGCGATGATGGCGCCGAAGTCGACGCCGGAAGACATCGCCGGGATCGTGTCGCTGATCAAGGCCAACGACCGGCTCGGCATGAGCGTGGTCGGCGCCGCCGAGGTGCGCAAGCAGATCGAGGCGGTTTACAAGGCCGGCATCGACGTCGGCTATCTGAAGGCCCAGCCGTCGGCCGACACCATCTACGACAAGCCACTGAAATGATGAACACGCGTCCGATGCGCGTTCTGCAAGCCACCGCCGGCCTCATCCTGCTGGCGGTGGTCTGGCAGATTCTGTCGATGACGTTGCAGCCGTTCCTGTTTCCGCCGGTGCCGGAGATATTCAAGCGGACCTTCGAGATATTGTTCACCGGCGAACTGTTGATGGACGTGCTGATCACCGGCGCGCGGATTTTCGGCGGCCTGCTCGGCGCGTTTCTGCTCGGCTGCATGCTCGCGCTGGTGATCGCGCGCTCGCGGCTGGTGGAGAACTTTCTTACCCCGGTGTTGACCTTTTTTCAGGGCATTCCGGCGCTATCCTGGGTGGTGTTCGCCATCATCTGGTTCCACGGCACCGAATTCCGCATTCTGTTCATCATGGTGATGACGACGCTGCCGGCCTTCACGTTCCAGATCCTCGACGCGATCCGCTCGATGTCCAAGGACCTGTTCGAAATGACGATGTCGTTCCGGCCGTCGCGCTGGACGCTGTTCCGCTTTTTGATCGTACCGACCATCGTGCCAGGCATCCTCACCGCCTGGAAGGTCAACCTGGGCAACGCCGCGCGCGTGGTGGTGGTGGCCGAACTGGTCGGCGCCACCGGCGGCGTCGGCTACCAATTGCTGCGGCAGCAACAACTGTTCGACATGGCCGGCGCCATGGCCTGGACGCTGCAACTGGTACTGTTCGTGCTGGTCGTGCAGCAGACCATCAACGCCATTGAACGGTGGGCGCTGCGCTACCGGCCGGTGTCGGAACGGGCGATGTAGCGCGCATGCCCCCGAAAAGTGGGAACCGGTTTTCGGATAAGGCCATGCGCAAGGAAAAATTATGAGCGCGACAAATCCCGTCATCCGCTTCACCGATGTCAGCAAGACGTTCCGCCGCGCCGACGGCAAAGGCGAATTTATCGCCGTCGACAGGTTGTCGTTCGAGATCGCCAAGGGCGAGATCGTCGCCGTGCTCGGCAAGACCGGCTGCGGCAAGTCGACCATGTTCAACATCGTCGCCGGCCTCCTCGATCCGAGTTCGGGCGAAGCCCGCGTTGTCGGCCACGATCCGTTCCGGGAGTTCGATTTCTTCCGCGGTAAGATCGGCATCGTATTCCAGAACGACAGGCTGATGCCGTGGCGCAGCGCGCTCGACAATGTCATGCTCGGCCTTCAGATCCTCAACAAAGACCCGAAGCAGGCAGAAGACACCGCGCGGCGCTGGCTGGAGCGGCTCGGCCTGAGCGGTCACGAGCATGACTACCCGCATGCCTTGTCGGGCGGCATGCGGCAGCGCTGCTGTGCGACGAACCGTTCTCGGCGCTGGACGAAATGACCGCGCGCGACCTGCGCGCCGAATTCGTGCGGCTGGTGCGGCAGAACAACAAGACCGCCGTGTTCATCACCCACCAGATCGGCGAGGCGATGGATATCGGTGACCGGGTGCTGGTGTTCCACCGCCCGGCCCGTATCGCCTATGAGGGACGGCTCAATGCCGACACCAGCGAGGCAGCACGCGCCGGAATGCGCGAAGAGGTCATGCGCGTGCTGGCGCTGGACCGGACGGCGGAATAACCGCGGTAGCCTCGATCTCGACCTTGGCACCGGGCTCCAGCAGCCCGGCGACCACGACCGCGCTCATGGCCGGAAAATGCCGGCCGATGACGCGGCGGTAGGCGCCGCCGATGTCCTTTTGCCGCGCGGCGTATTCAGCCTTGTCGGTCAGGTACCAGGTCAGCCGCGTCAGGTGGCGCGCCTCGCCGCCGGCTTCCGCCAGCACGGCCAGGATGTTCGTCAGCGCCTGCTCTGGCGTTCCAGCCGATCTGGCCGGAGATGAACACCTGCCGGCCCTCGGCGACGATGCCGTTGGCATAGCCCTTCGGCGCGGCCCAGTCCTTCGGCTGCAGGATGGCGGAATCGTTGTCATTCATGGAAAGCCTACTGATCTCGCAACCGGAAGCGCTGGATCTTGCCGGTCTGCGTTTTCGGCAAGGCGTCGACGAATTGAATGCGGCGCGGATACTTGAACGGCGCAATCGTGGCCTTCACGTGATCCTGCAGCCGCTTGATGCATAGCTCATCGGCGGCGACGTTCGGGCGCAGCACGACAAAGGCGCAGACCACCTGCCCGCGCTCCTCGTCCGGCGTGCCGATCACCGCGCACTCGGCCACTTCGGCGTGCGCCAGCAGCGCGGCTTCCACCTCGGGGCCGGCGATGTTGTAGCCCGACGACACGATCACGTCGTCAACGCGGGCGACGAAGCGGAAGCGGCCGTCCTCGTCTTCAACGAAGGTATCGCCGGTCAGGTTCCAGCCGTCATGCACATAGGCCGCCTGCCGTTTGTCGGCAAGATAGCGGCAGCCGGTCGGGCCGCGGATCGCCAGCAAGCCAATGGTGCCGCGCTCGACCTCGTTCATATTCTCGTCGACGATCCTGGCCTCATAGCCGGTGACCGGACGGCCGGTGGCGCCGGGCGCGGCGTCGCCGATGCGGTTGGTGACGAAGATGTGCAGCATCTCGGTCGAGCCGATGCCGTCGAGGATCGGCGTGCCCGTCTTGCGGGTCCATTCCTCGAACACCGGCGCCGGCAGCGTCTCGCCGGCCGATACTGCGAGGCGCAGCGACGACAGGTCGGCCGCGCCCTTGTCGAAAGCGGCGAGCATGGCGCGATAGGCCGTGGGCGCGGTGAAGCAGATGGTCGCCTTATAGGTCTCGATGATCTGGATCATGTTGGCCGGCGAGGCATTTTCCAAGAGCGTCGCGGTGGCGCCGAAGCGCAGCGGGAAAATCGCCAGGCCGCCGAGCCCGAAGGTGAAGGCCAGCGGCGGTGAGCCGACGAAGATGTCGTTCTCGGTGACGTTGAGCACCTCGCGCGCATAGCCGTCGGCGATGATCAGCAGGTCGCGGTGGAAATGCATGGTGGCCTTCGGCACCCCGGTGGTGCCGGAGGTAAATCCAAGCAGCGCCACGTCGTCACGGCCGGTTTGCACCGCATCGAACTTCACCGGCTTGTCCAGCGCGATGCGGTCGAGTTCGGCGTCGTGATTCGACGTGCCGTCGAAGCTGACGACTTTCTTGAGGAAGCGGCTGTCCTTGGCGCAGGTCACCAGTTCGTCGGCGATGCGGCTGTCGCACAAAGCAAGGCTGATCTCGGCCTTGTCGACGATCTTGCCGAGTTCGCCGGCGCGCAGCATCGGCATGGTGTTGACCACCACCGCGCCGGCCTTGGTCGCCGCCAGCCAGGCCGCCACCAGCGCCGGATTGTTGCCGGAGCGGATCAGCACGCGGTCGCCCGGCTTGACGCCGTAATTGTCGACCAGCGCATGCGCCAGCCGGTTCGACCAGTCGGTCAGTTCCTTGTAGGTGCGGCGGCGGCCGTTGCCGATCAGCGCGATACGGTCGCCGAAGCCGCGCTCGACATTGCGATCGGTCAGTTCAACGGCGGCGTTGAGGCGCTCCGGGTACTGGAATTCCGGCCGGTCGAGCAGCAGATCGGGCCACAGATCGAACGGCGGCAGGTTGTCGCGCGCAAAGGTATCGACATGCGCGGAAGGGCCGAGGGTGGGGACGGGTCGCGCCATGTCTTAACTCTCCGCTGAGGCAAGAACGGACCGGGCAATGACGATCTTCTGGACGTCGGAGGCGCCCTCGTAGATGCGCAGCGCCCGGATGTCGCGGTAGAGCATTTCCACCGGGTGGCCCGAGCGCACGCCGTCGCCGCCGTGCAACTGCACCGCCGCGTCGATGACGCGCTGCGCCGCCTCGGTGGCGTAGAGCTTGGCCATGGCCGCTTCGCGCGTCACGCGGGCGGCGCCTTTGTCCTTGGTCCAGGCGGCGCGGTAGACCAGCAGCGCCGCGGCGTCGATCTCGACCGCCATGTCGGCGATATGGCCTTGCACCATCTGAAGATCGAACAGCGGCGCGCCGAACAACCGGCGTCCGGCAGCGCGCGCCAGCGTCTCGCCCAGCGCGCGGCGGGCAAAGCCCAGCGCGGCGGCGCCGACGGTGGTACGGAACACGTCGAGTGTCGCCATCGCAATCTTGAAGCCGTCGCCGGCCTTGCCGATCAGCGCACCGGCCGGCACGCGGCATTGCTTGAACGAGAGGCGCGCCAGCGGATGCGGTGCGATGACCTCGATGCGCTCGGCGACCGACAGGCCGGGATTGCTGCCCTCGACGACGAAGGCCGAGAGTCCGCGGGCGCCCGGCGCCTCGCCGGTGCGTGCGAACACGATGTAGAGGTCGGCAATGCCGCCGTTCGAAATCCAGGTCTTTTCGCCATCGATGACGTAGCCGTCACCATCGCGGGTGGCGACGGTCGAGATGTTGGCAACGTCCGAGCCGGACGCCGCCTCGCTCAGCGCGAAAGCGGCAATCGCCTGCCCGCTGCGGGTTTTCGGCAGCCAGGCGGCGCGTTGCGCCGGCGTGCCGAACAGCGAAATAGGCCCGGCGCCGAGGCCCTGCATGGCGAAGGCGAAGTCGGCGAGCCCCGCATGCCGCGCCAGCGTTTCGCGCACCAGCGCCAGCGTGCGCACGTCGATCGTCTCGGCGTCGCTGTCACCCGGCGCGGTGTGCTGCAGAAAGCCGTCGCGGCCGAGCCGCGCCACCAGATCGCGGCAGGCGGCGTCGACATCGTGGTGATCGACATGCGCCAAATTGGCCACGGCCCAGGCTTCGAGCTTTGCCGCCAGCGCGCGGTGCCGGTCCTCGAAAAACGGCCAGTGAAGGAATGATGAGTCAGGCATCGCTCAGTCCCCCGCGAATTGCGGTTTGCCCTTGGCGACAAAGGCGTCATAGGCGCGGCGGAAGTCGCGAGTCTGCATGCAGATGGCCTGCGCCTGCGCTTCGGACTCGATCGCCTGATCGAGCGTCATCGACCATTCCTGGGCCAGCATGGTCTTGGTCATCATGTGGGCGAAGGTCGGCCCGGCGGCGAGTTGCTGCGCCAGCTTGACGGCTTCGCTCTCCAGCGCGTCGGCGTCAACCAGCCGATTGAAGAAGCCCCAGCGCTCGCCCTCCTCGGCAGACATGCTGCGGCCGGTGTAGAGCAGTTCGGAGGCCCGCCCCTGCCCGATCACACGCGGCAGCATGGCGCAGGCGCCCATGTCGCAACCGGCGAGCCCGACCCGCGTGAACAGAAACGCGGTCTTGGCCTGGGCCGTGCCGAGCCGCATGTCGCTGAACAGCGCGATCATGGCGCCGGCGCCGACGCAGACGCCGTCGACCGCGGCGATCACCGGCTGCGGACAGGCGCGCATCGCCTTGACCAGATCGCCGGTCATGCGGGTGAAGGCAAGCAGCCCCTTCATGTCGCGGTCGAGCAGCGGGCCGATGATGTCGTGAACATCGCCGCCGGAACAGAAATTGCCGCCGTTGGAGCCGATCACCACCGCCTTGACGTCGTCGGCGTAACTCAACTGCCGGAAGGTGTCGCGCAACTCGGCATAGGAGTCGAACGTCATCGGGTTCTTGCGCTCGGCACCCTTCAGCGTGATGACGGCGACCGTGCCGTCGACGCGCCAGTTGAAATGCTTTGGTTTGAAGTCTTTGGGCTTGAAATCTGCCATGGTCATTACCGTGTTCCTCCCGCACGGACGCGCGTCGCCAATCCGTCGAGCTGTCCGATCATGGATTCCGCTACGTCGGCGTCGATGCCGGCGAGCAATTCGTCAACCCAGCCTTCGTGCGCCTTGGCGATCAGTGCGAACTGCGATTGCCCCTTGGGCGTCAGCCGCACGATGTAGGAGCGGCGGTCGCTGGCCGGCGCCTGACGCAGCACCAGCTTCTCAGCCGTCAGCCGGTCGATGATGCCGGTGACGTTGCCGTTCGACACCATCAGCATGCGCGACAGCTCGGTCATGCTCATGCCGTTCTCCTTGCGCACCAGCGCCGCCATCACGTCGAACTGCGGCAGCGTCACGGCGAATTCCTTGCGCAGGCGCTCGCGCAATTCGGCCTCAATGGCGCGCGCCGCCCGCAGCAGCCGGATCCACAGCCGCAAATGCTGCTTGCTGACAGGCCGGGCCACCGTCTTGTCGCGCGCCTTGTCGGCGATGCTCATGTTGGGCCTCCGGCGACAGCGATGGCCTGACCGTTGACCGAAGCGGCACTGGGCGAACAGAGCCACAGCACGGTCTGCGCCACTTCTTCCGGCGTGATCAGCCGGCCATGCGCATTGTCTTTCGCCAGCGTCTGGCGCGACGCCTCGGCGCTGCGCCCGGTCTTGGCGGCAATCGTGTCCGCGGCCGCGGCCAGCAGCGGCGTATCGGTGAAGCCCGGACACACGGCGTTGACGGTGACGCCGGTGGCGCCGAGTTCGAGGCTCAGCGCCCGCATCAGGCCGACGACGCCGTGCTTGGCGGCGACATAGGCCGCGACATACGGATAGCCCTTGAGCCCGGCGGTCGAGGCGATGAAGACGATGCGGCGCGGGCTATCGGTGTCCCGCGTCACGTCGGCCAGCGCGGCCTGCACGGTCATAAACGCGCCGGTCAGATTGACGGCAATCGTTTCCTGCCATTGCGCGGGCGTTATCTTGCCGGCCGGCGCACTCGCCGCCATGCCGGCATTGGCAATCACCATGTCGATCGGACCATGCGCGGCGCGCGCTGCGGCAACCATCGCCGCGCAGTCCTCCGCCTGAGTGATGTCGGCGACGATGGCGGTCGCCTTGGGCAATGACGACGCGACGTCCTGCAACGGCCCCTTGCGGCGGCCCGCCAGCGACACCGCAGCGCCGTCGGCCGCCAGCGCACGGGCGATGGCCGCGCCGATGCCGGTGCCGCCACCCGTGATCAAAGCATGACAGCCGTCGAGCGTGCCCATCACACTTTCCCTGTCAGCACATCGGGACGAGACTTCAGACGATGCATCTGATCCCGCCCCGGCCAATACGGCTTTGGCCAGGCCGCGCCCGTGTAATGCGCGTCGGCGGCGGCGTGCAGCGTCCAGTACGGATTGGCCAAATGCGGCCGCGCCATGCAGACCAGATCGGCGCGCCCCGCCATCAGGATCGAATTGACATGGTCCGGCTCGTAGATGTTGCCGACCGCCATGGTGGCGACGCCGGCCTCATTGCGGATGCGGTCGGAAAACGGCGTCTGGAACATGCGGCCATACACGGGCTTCGCTGCTTGCGACGTCTGCCCGGCCGACACGTCGATCAGGTCGACGCCGGCTTCCACCAGCAACCGCGCAATTTCAACGGCGTCCTGCGGCGTGACGCCGTCGGCGCCGACCCAGTCATTGGCCGAGATGCGCACCGAGATCGGCTTGTGGTCCGGCCAGACCTTGCGCACGGCGTGGAACACCTCGAGCGGAAACCGCATGCGGTTTTCCAGCGAACCGCCGTAGTCGTCGGTACGCCGGTTGCCGAGCGGCGTGATGAAAGCCGACATCAGGTAGCCGTGGGCGTAGTGTAACTCCAGCCAATCGAAGCCGGCCCGGTCGCCCATTTCTGCGGCGCGTACGAAGTCGTCGCGCACCTTGTCCATGTCGGCGCGCGTCATCTCGCGCGGAATCTGGTTGTTCTCGCTCCACGGCACCGGCGACGGCGCGAGGATTTCCCAATTGCCGCTGGCGAGCGGCGCGTCGGATGTCTCCCAGCCGAGCTGGGTCGAGCCCTTCGCGCCGGAATGGCCGAGTTGCAGCGCCACCTTGGCGTCGGTCTCGGCATGGATGAAATCGACGATGCGCTTCCAGGCCTGCTCCTGCGCCAGCGTGTAAAGTCCGGTGCAGCCGGGCGTGATGCGGCCTTCCGGCGACACGCAGGTCATCTCGGTGAACACCAGCCCGGCGCCGCCCTTGGCGCGCTCGGCGTAATGCACCAGATGCCAGTCGGTCGGCACGCCATCGACCGCGCGGTATTGCGCCATCGGCGACACCACGATGCGGTTCTTCAGTTCGACGCCACGCACGCGCAACGGCACGAACATCGGCGAGCGCGCCGCATTGGCCGGCGCGCCGGTCGCCTGTGTCTCGAACCATTTCTCGGCGCCGGCCAGCCATTGCGGGTCGCGCTCGCGCAGGTTCTCGTGGCTGATGCGCTGCGAACGGGTCAGCAGCGAATAATTGAACTGCACCGGGTCGAGGTGCAAATAGCGCTCGACGTCCTCGAACCATTCGGTCGAATTGCGCGCCGCATTCTGGAGCCGCAGCACTTCCAGCCGACGCTCGTCCTCGTAACGGGCGAAGGCGCTGGCCATGTCCTTTTCGCTGTGCAGATAGTTCGACAACGCGATAGCGCTCTCCAGCGCCAGCTTCGAACCGGAACCGACCGAGAAATGCGCGGTCGCCGCCGAGTCGCCGAGCAGCACGACATTGCCGGTCGACCAGCGCTCGCACAGCACGCGGTTGAAATTGAGCCAGACCGAGCCGCGCAGATGCTTGGCGTTGGACATCAGCGCGTTGCCGTTGAGGTGACCGGCGAAGATCCTCTCGCAGGCGGCGATGGTCTCCTCGGCGTTCATTATGTCGAAACCGGCCTTGCGCCAGGTTTCTTCCGAACATTCGACGATGAAGGTCGCGGTGTCGGCATCGAACTGGTAGGCGTGCGCCCAGATCCAGCCGTGTCCGGTCTCTTCGAAGATAAAGGTGAAGGCCTTGTCGAATTTCTGGCGTGTGCCGAGCCAGATGTACTTGCAGGCGCGGACGTCGATGTCGGGCTTGAACACGTCGGCATAGGCCGCGCGGACGCGGGAGTTCACCCCGTCGGCGCCGACGATCAGGTCATAGCCCTTCAGCTCATCGACGCTCTGCACCTCGGTCTCGAAGCGCAGTTCGACGCCGAGCTCGCGCGCCCGCTCCTGCAAAATTTTCAGAAGCCGCATGCGTCCGATGCCGGAAAAGCCGTGGCCGCTCGAACGCATCACCGCGCCGCGGTAATGCACGGCGATATCGTCCCAGTAGACGAAGGAGTTGCGGATCGCCGTGGCACTGACCGGATCGTTCGCGTCAAGATTGCCGAGCGTGTCTTCGGACAACACCACGCCCCAGCCGAAAGTGTCGTCCGGCCGGTTGCGTTCGAACACCAAGACCTCGTGCGAGGGGTCGCGCAATTTCAGCGAAATCGCGAAATAAAGCCCGCCCGGGCCGCCCCCCAGAATTGCCGCACGCATTGGCCGGCTCCATCATGGTGTCAGGGGGACAGCATGCCGCAGCCCGGCAAATATTACAAACATAAAATTTTTATGCCTAAAGTATTTCCACCGGCAGCGCGGTGCAGGCGCCCCCGTGCAAGGAGCGCGGTCACCATATTCGAAACCCGGTGTTGCCGCACCGGCCCCGATGATGCGATGAAAATTTACCACAGGTGTGAAGCGGTCGCGGGTCTTGCGTCATGAAAGTCATTATTGTTGGCGGAGGGGTTGGCGGGCTGACCACCGCCCTCATGCTTCAGGCCCGCGGCATCGACTGCGAAATCTTTGAGCAGGCCGACGGCATCCGCGAACTCGGCGTCGGCATCAACACCCTGCCCCACGCCATTCGCGAACTGAAAGAGCTCGGCCTGCTGGAGCGGCTCGACGCCGTCGCCATCCGCACCCACGAGCTTTTTTACGCCAACCGCTTCGGACAGACCGTCTGGCACGAATTGCGCGGCACCGACGCCGGCTTCGACGTGCCCCAATTCTCGATCCACCGCGGCCGGCTGCAAGGCGTGATCTACCAGGCAGCGCGCGCACGGCTCGGCGAAGGAAAGATCCACGCCGGCCACCGCCTTGGCGCCTTTCACCAGGACGACAGCGGCGTCACCGCCTATTTCTTCGACCGTCAGGGCGGTCACCGACGCACGGTACACGGCGACGTGCTGATCGGCGCCGACGGCATCCATTCGTTCGTGCGCGAGCGTCTGTTTCCAGACGAAGGCCCGGCGCTGTGGAACGGCACCATGCTGTGGCGCGGCGCGGTGGACTGGCCCCAATTCATGACCGGCCGCTCGATGATCATCGCCGGCGGCATGGACGCTAAATTCGTGCTCTATCCGATCGCCGCTGGCTCGGCGCCCGACCGCCGCCTGACCAATTGGGCGGTCATGGCGAAGGTGTCCGACGGCGGCCAGCCGCCGCGCAAGGAGGACTGGTCGCGTCCCGGCCGCTGGGACGATATACGGCCCTATCTGCAGCGCTTCCGCCTGCCCTATGTCGATGTCAGCCACCTGATCGAGGCGACCGGCGAATTCTGGGAGTATCCGTTGTGCGACCGCGACCCGCTGCCGCGCTGGTCGCACGGCCGCGTCACATTGCTCGGCGATGCCGCGCATCCGATGTACCCCGTCGGTTCGAATGGCGCTTCGCAGGCGATCCTCGATGCCCGCTGTCTCGCCGACCGGCTGGTGTCGGCCGACTTTCCTTCACACGCGCTCTGGCTCTACGAGCAGGAGCGCCTGCCGATGACCGCCCAGATCGTGAAGATGAACCGCAAAGGCGGGCCGGAAGGCGTCATCGACGCGGTCGAGACTCTGGCACCCGACGGCTTTGCCAATATCGACGACGTTTTGTCGCACGACCAGCGCATGGCCATCGTGCGCGGCTATGCATCGACGGCGGGCTTTGTGCAGGGCCAGGTCAACAAAGCGGGCAAGGCGGCGTAGTCCATCACGTCGCCTGCGGCTGACCGCCCTCTTCGACGGGCGGAATATGCATCGGGTATTCGACTTCGCACGCGGTGCATTTGAACACGCACGTAATTGTCTCGCGCGTGCGGCGCCGCTGCTCTTTGAGACGCGTCGGCGCAGCGCACATAGGGCACGCGGGCGATGCAATCGACAAACAATCTGATCCAGACATAATTCCTCCTTCGCCGTAAAAGCGCGGGCATTCCGGTAATTTCGGATTGATAAATCGGACGTGCCGATACAACGCGGAGCCGGGAACTTTGCTCCCGCACCAGCCTCACATAATATTTCAGAACCGCACGGGAACCGTCACCGTTCGGCCTAATTCGACGGCTGTGCCAAGCGCCAATGTTTAACGAAAATGGCCGGGACGAACCCGGCCATCATCCGTCCAACAATGTTGCACCGCAAAGGTCACGTCGCCGGCGGCGGGAGGAACATCACTTCGTGACGCGCGGACAGCGCCACCACGGCGTCAGGCGTAGGCTCCTTGAGCGAGTGGATGCCCCAGAACAGTTCGTACAGCCGTCGCGTCGGCGACACCCAGAAGAAGCACTTCACCGTCTGGTCGGACTTGTTGAAAATGCCGTGCGGGATGTTCATCGGCAGACGAATGACATCGCCCGGCTGGGCAACGAAATCCTTGCCGTCGAGGACGAGATCGAGCCTGCCTTCGAACAGATAGATGAATTCGTCCTGGGTCGGATGGATATGCGGCGGCACGAACGTGCCCGGCGGCAGGGTCGCATGCCAGGAGAACGACTGCTCCGACAGCGTCTTCGGTACATAGGTCTGGCCCAGAATATTCCAGGATATCCCGTCAATGCCGGTACCGGCTTTCGTAATACCTGCCGTCAGCGTTTGCATATCGTCACTCCGGTGATTCAGCGTTACACCCGCGGCCGGTAGTTTTTCCGCCGCCGCACGCTTGTTGATCCATGACATCAACGTCGCGGACAATATTCCGTGCGGCAACGATCTGCTCCGTCAGCGGGTCGATTGGCGTTCGTTTTAACACGCTGTTTTGCCGCGCTGCGACAAAACCCGCATTGCGGTAAATATCGTCAAGTGCTTAGCGTCCTGCATAAAGATAGGGCTTTTCAGCGCGGATATTTTAAGTTTAAAGTATCTAGCGCAGTGTAGCGCCGGCCGCAACGGCCGGGCATAGTGCCGTCGAGAGCACGAATTTCCGGAGGGGTTACGATGAGCAAGTTGGTGATGACGGTTGCCGCGGCCGCGCTGGTCGGCCTTGCGGGCCAGGCGCAAGCGCAGGAAAAGCTGAAAGTCGGAATTGTCACCACGCTGTCCGGTCCGCCGGCGGTGCTTGGTCAGCAGCTTCGCAACGGCTTCCAGCTCGCGGTCAAGAACATGGGCGGCAAGCTGGGCGGCCGTGACGTCGAACTGATCGTGCAGGACGACGAACTCAAGCCTGACGTCGCCGTCAGCAAGGCGCGCGCGCTGGTTGACCGCGACAAGGTAGACTTCGTCGTCGGCCCGATCTTTTCCAACATTCTCATCGCCATCATGAAGCCGGTCACCGATACCGGCACCATCCTGATCAGCCCGAACGCCGGCACTTCCAACTTCGCCGGCAAGGACTGCAACGCCAACTTCTTCGTCACCTCGTACCAGAACGACCAGAACCACGAGGTGATGGGCAAATACGCGCAAGACGCCGGGATGAAGAAGGTTTTCATCATGGCGCCGAACTATCAGGCAGGCAAAGACTCGCTGGCCGGCTTCAAGCGCTACTTCAAGGGCGAAGTGGCCGACGAGGTCTACGTGCCGCTCGGTCAGCTCGATTACTCGGCTGAACTGTCACGCATCGCCGCCTCGAACTCCGACGCCGTATTCGTGTTCCTGCCCGGCGGCATGGGCGTGAACTTCGTCAAGCAATTCCGGCAGGCCGGTCTCGCCGACAAGGTCAAATTCCTGTCCGCCTTTACCGTCGATGAGTCGACGCTGCCGGCGCAACAGGATGCCGCGCTCGGCTTCTTTGGCGGCGCCAACTGGGCGCCCAACCTCGACAACCCGCAGAACAAGAAGTTCGTCGCCGACTACGAGAAGGAATACAACGCGGTGCCTGCGACATACGCCTTCCAGGCCTATGACGCGGCGCTGCTGATCGACAGCGCGCTGAAGGCGACCAAGGGCAACACCTCGGACAAGAACGCCCTGCGCGCCGCATTGAAGAAAGCCGACTTCGCCTCGCTGCGCGGCAACTTCAAGTTCAACACCAACAACTACCCGATCCAGGACTTCTACCAGGTGAAGGTGGTGAAGCGCGCCGACGGCAAGTTCCAGACCGAGATCGACAAGAAGGTGTTCGCGGATTACACCGATCCGCATGTCAAGGAGTGCCCGCTGAAGTAAGGCTGTTCGCCTGCCACGAACGCGCTTGACCTCTCCCATGGGGAGAGGTCGGCGCACGAAGTGCGCCGGGTGAGGGGTTATGGTCTCAATCGAGTCACTTGCCCCCTCACCCCCGCCCTCTCCCCACAGGGGAGAGGGAGTCCGCCGGAGTTCGCGGATTGCACTGCGGTCCTACAAACCGTTCAGAACGATAAACGCTTCGGGCGGGCAGGATTGAGCGACCATGTCCACATCCCTCCTCATCGTACAAATCCTCAATGGCCTACAGCTCGGCGTGCTGCTGTTCCTGATCGCCGCAGGCCTGACGCTGGTATTCGGGGTGATGGATTTCATCAACCTTGCCCACGGCGTCCAGTACATGCTCGGCGCCTATCTGGCGGTGATGTTCTACGCGCTGACCGGCAATTTCCTGATCGCGCTGGTACTCGCACTGGCGGCGGCGCTGGTCTTCGGCCTGCTGCTTGAGTTCACCGTGTTCAGGCACCTGTACGACCGCGACCATCTTGAACAGGTCATCGCCACCTTCGGCATCATCCTGTTTCTGAACCAGGGCGTGAAGGTGGTGTGGGGCGCGGCACCCCTCAATCTGCCGATCCCGGAAATATTCTCCGGCACCGTGGTGCTGATGCAAGGCATCCTGTATCCGGTTTGGCGGCTGGTGATCATCGGCGCGGGCCTGGCCGTCGGCCTGATCCTGTACATCCTGGTCAGCCATACCCGCGTCGGCATGCTGGTGCGCGCCGGCGCCACCAACGCGCGGATCGTCTCGGCGCTCGGCGTCGACATCCGCCGCCTGTTCATGATCGTGTTCGGCTTCGGCACCATGCTGGCGGCCTTCGCCGGCGTCATGATCGCGCCGATCCTTTCGGTCGAACCGGGCATGGGCGACAGCGTACTCATTCTCGCTTTCGTGGTGATCGTCATCGGCGGCATCGGTTCGATGCGCGGTGCCTTCATCGCGGCGCTGCTGATCGGACTGGTCGACACGCTCGGCCGCTCTTTCGCCATCGACATATTGCGGCTGGTGATGCCGCCCTCGCCGGCCCGCACCGTGGGTCCGGCCATCGCCTCGATGCTGATCTACGTGCTGATGGCGCTGGTGCTGTATTTCCGCCCCGCCGGCCTGTTCCCGGCGCGGGGGCGCTGAGATGACGACGCTGGTTCACACCCCCGCCCGCACCGGCCTGAGCGCCATCCGCGTCGAGGCCGTGCCGGTGCTGATCTTTCTGGTGCTGGCGCTGGTGCCGATCGCTGCCGCTTTCGGGCCGGAGACCTACTGGCTCGGCCTGTTCACGCGCGTGATGGTGTTCGCCATCGCCGCGCTGGCGCTGGATTTCATCTGCGGCTACGGCGGCCTCGTCTCGTTCGGCCACGCTGCCTTCGTCGGCATCGGCGCCTATGCGGTCGGCATTCTCGGCGCACACGGCGTCACCGACCTGCTCATCTCCCTGCCCGTCGCGCTCGGCGTCAGCGCGCTGTTTGCGTTCCTGACAGGTACGGTGTGCCTGCGCACCAAGAGCGTCTATTTCATCATGATCACGCTGGCCTTCGGGCAGATGATCTATTTCGTCGCTGGCTCGCTGGCACCCTATGGCGGCGACGACGGCTTGACCGTGCGGGCACGCTCGACATTGCTCGGTCTGCCGCTGTTCGCCAACGACCGCGTGTTCTATTACATCGTGCTGGGATCTCTGCTCGGCTCGTATATGTTGTGCCGCGCTTTCGTGGTCTCGCGCTTCGGCCGCGTCTTCCGCGGCGCGCGCGAGAACGCCACGCGCATAGCCACCATCGGCTACGACGTGTTCCGCTACCAGCGCATAGCCTATGTGATCGCCGGCGCCATCGGCGGTCTGTCCGGGTTTCTGCTGGCCAACGCGACCGAGTTCGTCAGCCCAGCCTACATGTCGTGGCAGCGTTCGGGCGAACTGATCATCATGGTGCTGTTCGGCGGCATCGGCACGCTGCACGGCGCCATCGTCGGCGCCGCCGCCTATCTGCTGCTGGAGGACACGCTGGCCGGCGTGACCGAGCACTGGAAACTGATCTTCGGACCGATGCTGGTGCTGATCGTGCTGTTTGCGCGCGGCGGGTTGCTCGGCCTCGGCGAAAGCCTGAGGCGAAAATTGTTTCCGGGAAGGTCAGACCCGTGACCGAACCGGTGCTGCGCCTTGAAGGCTTGCGCAAGAATTTCGGCGGCCTGGTCGTCACCGACGACGTGTCGCTCGACATCAAGCCCGGCGAGCTGCACGCCATCATCGGCCCAAATGGCGCCGGCAAGACGACGCTGATCAACCAGATCTCCGGGCTGCTCGATCCAACGGCAGGACGCATCTTCCTCAACGGCGCCGACGTCACCGCCCTGCCCGCCAACAAGCGCGCCGAGCTCGGTCTGGCGCGCTCGTTCCAGATCACCTCCGTGCTGCCCCGCTTCTCCGCGCTGGAAAACGTCGCGCTGGCGGTGCAGGCCCGCGCCGGCTCCAGCTATCGTTTCATCGGCCGCGCCGACGGCGAAGCTGCCCTCAATGCCGACGCCATGGCCGCGCTGAAAGAAGTGTCGCTGGCCGATCGCGCCGACGTGATGGCCGCGCACCTGTCGCACGGCGAGAAACGCGCGCTGGAATTGGCCATCGCGCTGGCGATGCAGCCTAAACTGTTGCTGCTCGACGAACCGATGGCGGGTACCGGCCATGAGGAAGGCGAACGGCTGGTGGGCGTGCTGCAGCGGCTCAAGGGCCGCTTTGCCATGCTGCTGGTCGAGCACGACATGAACGCGGTGTTCGCGCTGGCCGACCGCATTTCGGTCCTGACCTATGGCCGTATCCTGGCGAGCGGGCCGCCGGCCGAGGTGCGGGCCGATCCCAAGGTCGTCACCGCCTATCTCGGCGAGGAGCTCGAATAGCATGCTCGCGGTCGATCGTCTCAGTGCATCCTACGGTCCGGCACAGGTGCTGTTCGACATCAGTTTCGGCGTCGGCGCTGGCGAAGTGGTGACGCTGCTCGGCCGCAACGGCATGGGGAAGACCACCACCATTTTCGCGTTGATGGGACTGGTGCCGCCGCAGGGAGGTACCGCAACGTTCGAAGGCGTGTCGCTGGTGGGTCTGCCGCCGTACAAGATCGCACAGGCCGGCCTCGGCCTGGTGCCCGAGGGCCGCCAGGTATTTCCGACGCTGTCGGTCGAAGAGAACCTGATCGCGACCGGCGCGTCGCGCTTCGGCAAGCCCCAGTGGACGCTGGAGCGGGTCTACGGCTTCTTTCCATCGCTGGCGGCGCGTCGCGACAACATGGGCAACGAACTGTCCGGCGGCGAGCAACAGATGCTGGCGATCGGCCGCGCGCTGATGACCAACCCGAAGCTGCTGATCCTCGACGAAGCCACCGAAGGTCTGGCGCCGAAGATTCGTGCCGAAATCTGGCAGTGCCTGATCCGCCTCAAGCAGGAAGGCCAGTCGATCCTGGTGGTCGACAAACACCTCACGGCGCTGCTGAAGTTCGCCGACCGCCATGTGGTAATCGAGAAAGGCCGCGTGATGTGGACCGGGACCTCCGACGCGCTCGCCGCCGATCCGACGGTGCGCCAGCGTTATCTACAGGTTTGAGCGGCCCCATTACGCGGCCCGCGCTTGGTCGGCTCCAGACGGGCCGGCCCGGTTTGTGGGAATAACATCAGCACCTTGCAGCGCGCCTCCCGCGCGACGGAACTGCCGAAATTCTGGTCAACCGCGAAAAAAGCGTCTTTGCCGTAATTTAGGGCCAGTCAGCGACTTTCCTTTCGCACATCAAATTACATATCTCTAAAGTGCGAATTCTGTCTCGAAGGGAGTGCCACATTGGAGCCTGTCCGCAATCTCGCTCCGGCGACGAACCGGTCGGATGTCCCCCTGCGCGACGCGATCCTCTCGCAGCTCACCAGTCTCGGCATCGACATCGCCGACGCCACCGATGCCGACTGGTATTGCGCGACCGCTTTGGCGGTGCGCGAAATTATCGTGCGCAAGTGGTTGTCGGTGCGCCGCGCCAACCGTCAATTGCGGAAGAAGCGCGTCTATTACCTCTCGATCGAATTCCTGATCGGCCGCATCCTCGCCGACTCGCTGACCAATCTCGGCCTGCTCGAGGAAGCGCGCAAGGCGCTGGCCGGATTCGGCGTCGACCTCGACCGCATCAAGGACGCCGAGCCGGACGCGGCGCTCGGCAATGGCGGCTTGGGCCGACTCGCCGCCTGCTACATGGACAGCATGGCTTCGCTCGGCGTGCCGAGCTACGGCTACGGACTGCGCTACGAGCACGGTCTGTTCGAGCAGAGAATCCACAAAGGCTGGCAGGAAGAGTGGCCGGAAAAGTGGCTGCGCAGCGGCAACCCATGGGAGCTGCCGCGGCCCGACAAGGAGTATCCGATCGGTTTTGGCGGCAGCGTCGAATATTCGGGCGGCGATGAGCACACGCCACGTGCGATCTGGCATCCGTCCGAAGTGGTGCTCGCCACCACACACGACATCCCGATCGCCGGCTGGCGCGGCCGCAACGTCAACGTGCTGCGGCTGTGGGGCGCGCGCGCGCCCGACCCGATCCACCTCGCCGCCTTCAACGACGGCGACCACATGGGAGCCATGGTCGCGCAGAACCGCGCCGACGCCATTACCCGCATTCTCTATCCGAACGACCACACCCCGCATGGACAGGAACTGCGGCTGCGGCAGGAATACTTTTTCACCGCCGCCTCGATCGGCGACATCGTCCGCCGCCACCTCGAGCAGTTCGGCGACATCCGGTCGCTGGCGGATTCATCAGCCATCCAGCTCAACGACACCCATCCGGCCATCGCCGTCGCCGAACTGATGCGCGTGCTCGTGGATCAGCATGCCGTCGCCTGGGCCGACGCCTGGCGCATCACCCGCGCCACGCTCAGCTTCACCAACCACACGCTGCTGCCCGAGGCGCTGGAAAGCTGGCCGGTCGATCTGTTCGACCGCCTGCTGCCGCGGCACCTGCAGATTATTTATTTGATCAATCTGGAGCACCTTGAGAACGCCAAGCGCAATGGCTTCACCGATCCGGACTTCCTGTCCCACATCTCGCTCATCAGCGAAGGCGGCGAACGCCGGGTGCGGATGGCCAATCTGGCCTTTGTCGGTTCGCACCACGTCAACGGCGTCTCCGGGCTGCATACCGAACTCCTGAAGACGACGCTGTTCGACGCGCTGGCGCAGGCCTCGCCAACGACCACCATCGTCAACAAGACCAACGGCATCACCTTCCGCCGCTGGCTCTATGTCGCCAATCCTAAACTGACCAAACTGATCGTCGACACCCTGGGCGAGAGCGTGCTCGACGAACCGCAACGCCTGATCGAACTGGAAAAGCACGCCGGCGACGCCGGCTTTGTCGCCGCCTATCGCGCGGTTCGCGCCGACAACAAGCGCCGCTTTGGCAACGTCATGTACCGCGCCACCGGCACCGCCGTCGATCCCGACGCCCTGTTCGACGTCCACATCAAGCGTATTCACGAGTACAAGCGCCAGTCGCTGAACCTGCTGGAAACCGTCGCGCTCTATTTGCAGATCCGCGACGAGCCGGACGGCAACTACGTCCCCCGGGTCAAGATTTTCGCCGGCAAGGCGGCACCGGGCTATCAGCGCGCCAAGCTGCTGATAAAGCTGGCGCATGACATCGCGCATCTGGTCAATGCCGACCCGGTGGTGCGCGACCGGCTGAAGGTCGTGTTCACGCCGAACTACAATGTCAGCCTGGCCGAGAAGATCATCCCCGCCGCCGATCTGTCCGAGCAGATTTCGACGGCCGGCATGGAAGCCTCCGGCACCGGCAACATGAAGCTGTCGCTCAACGGCGCGCTGACCATCGGCACACTGGACGGCGCCAACATCGAAATTCGCGAGCATGTCGGCGCCAGCGAGTTTTTCCTGTTCGGCATGACCGCGGAGCAGGTTGCCGCCCGCCGCACGGCGCGCTTCGAGGGCGCGGCGGCGATCGGCAACAATCCGCGGCTCCAACAGGTCATGGCGCTCCTGTCGAGCAACGAACTATGCGGCGACGACACAGGCCGGTATGCCATGCTGACCGAGGCGTGGCAGGCCTACGACCCGTTCATGGTGGCGGCGGATTTCTCCGCTTACTGGGACGCACAGCGCGACGACGTCGATGCTGCCTGGCGCGATCCGGCGCGGTGGTGGCGTTCCAGCATCCTGAACACCGCGCGGATGGGATGGTTTTCATCCGACCGCGCGATTCGCGATTATGCGCAGGACATCTGGCGCGTGCCTTTGCCCTAGCGGCTGGCGCGGCCGCCTCTGGCGAACGCCTCGGCAACACCTTTGAACGTCGGCGCGTCGCTCCACTGCTCCAGCGGCACAGGCAGCTTGCGCCGCCAGTTCGGATGCTCATCGACGGTGCCCGGAATGTTGATCTGGTCCGAGACGTCAAGCAGGTCTTCGATTGCAGCGCTCACGAGGCGCGAGGGCGTTGCCGCCAGGAAGGCGGCCACAACGGCAAAACCGTGCGGCGCATGCACGTCGCCGTGGCTGCTGAGGGCGCCGGCGAGGACATTGCGGCTTTGCCCGCGGCTTTCCAGGCTTTCTCCCGCATCGATGCGGAGGCTTCCCTTGACGCCAAGGTCGTGCGACGTCATCCAGCCGCGGAAAGTCGGGAGGTCGTGGGTGTTGAACGTCGCCAGCGACTCCACCGGATAGGCCGATGCCGGCTTGAACTCGCCGTTGTCCCAGCGCTCGAAAATCATCACCCGGTAACTCCACACGCCCCAGCGCGCCGCCGTTTCGCGGAAGCCCTCGGGCACGGTGCCGAGATCCTCGCCGATGAAAATGCACTCGTGCCTGTTGCTCTCCTCGGCGATGACGCGCAGCAACGCTTCAAACGGAAAACGCACGTATGAGCCTTCACGACTGCCATGAGGGATCAGATACAGGCGCATCAGGCCGAGCACGTGATCGAGCCGCACCGCGCCCGCATGGCGCATGGCAACGGTCATCAGCCGCCTTATCACGGCGAAGTCGTCCTTCGGCAAGGCATGGGGATTGAACGGCGCCAGACCCCAGTTCTGGCCGTCGGGATTGAACGCGTCCGGCGGCGCGCCGATGGAAAGATCCCGGATCACCGCGGCCTGGTCGCTCCAGGCGTCGGCGCCATCGGGATGGACCCCCACCGCCAGATCCAGATAGAGCCCGATCGCCATGCCGTGCTGTTTCGCGAGATCGCGGCAGCGGGCGAGTTGGCGATCGGCATTCCATTGCAGGTATTCGTGGAAACCGCATGCGACGTCCTCCTCCGCTCGGAACGAGGACAGCGTCGCGCTGTCGGGGTTGCGCCACGGCGCGGGCCAGACGCTCCACGGCAGTGGCGCGTAGCGGGCGCGCAAAGTCTCGAAGCAGGAAAAGCGGGTCAGGGTTTCGCCTTGCTCGGCGCGAAAACGGGCGAAGTCGTCGCGGCGCGCCGCTGAACCCGACGTGCGGAAACGATCATACGCAGCGCGCAGCGCCGCAAGCTTGAGTGAAGTGACCGCCGCGTAATCCACCATATCGGCCGCTCGCACGGCTTCCAGCGCCTCGGAACGCATCCGCGCAGGGTCGAACTCATCGACCGCCTCGACATCGATATAAAGCGGATGCAGGAAGAGCCGGCTGTTGGGCGCGTAGGGGCTGCAATCCTGCGGGCGATCGAGGAAAAGTGCGTGCAGCGGGTTCAACCCGATCGCGCCGGCGCCCGCCGCAGCGGCAGTTTTGACAATCTCTGCCAGATCGCCGAAATCGCCGATGCCCCAGTTGCGTGCCGAGCGCACAGAATAGAGCTGGACAGCAAGCGCCCAGGTGCGAGCACCGTCGCCCTGGTACACGCGCAGTGTGTCCTGCGTCACCTCGTCAGTATGAACAGGAACCGAAGAGGACATGGATAACGCCGCGACAATGCTGCTTATCGTCGCGGCGCTGACTGCCTTCCACGTGCCGAAAACGTCGTGATAGCCTGTTTCTACTCCCCACTCCCGGGCCGATCCGTCTATGTCATTCATTACATTCTTCTTTTGTCTCTGCTGTCACACTAACGCCACGACGGCGTACTAGTTTCGTGGCGGAACTAATGTGAATAGCTGCCGTTGACATGGGAGCGCTGCAGCAATTCACTATAAAAATCGACGCTTCACATCAAAGAAATGGGATTTATGGGCGAAAACGTCAGCATGCGCCCGCGGGCGCTGGCTCAAAGCATTGCCAGGTCACCTGCAGATCCGACCGGCCCCCGATTTCGCATCGAAGACATCTACCCGACTGTCGACGGCGGGCAGTATCCAGCGAAACGTGTAGCCGGAGAACCGGTCGATATTTGGGCCGATGTGATCCGTGATGGCCATGACCAGATCAGGGTAGCGCTTCGCTGGCGGCGTGATGCCGCGACACGGTGGAATTACGAGCCGATGACGCTCGTCGTCAATGACCGCTGGCACGCCCGGTTCACGCCGGCCGAGCCTGGCTGGTACATTTTCGAAATCGAGGCCTGGACCGATGAATATGCCAGCTGGCGCAAAGGCGTGCTGCTGAAGCAGGCTGCCGGCCAGAACGTGTCCCTCGAGGCCCGCGAGGGCGCCGATCTCATCACGGAATTGATGCCTGAGGACAGCGATGCAGCGGCGGTAACCCGCAAAGCGCTGCAGGACTTCACCGCGACAGGCCGCCTCGACGCTCTGGTGGCGGATGATCTGTTGCCAGCGCTGGACAAGACCCAAATCAAGCCCGACCTCAGCCGCAGCCCGTCGATTCCGTTGATGGCAGAGCGCACGCGGGCCCGCTGCGGCGCCTGGTACGAGATGGTGCCGCGCAGCCAAAGCAAGACCATCGGCAAGCACGGCACTTTCGAGGACTGCATTGAGCGCGTGCCGGAAATCGCCGCGCTCGGGTTCGATGTTCTCTACCTGACGCCGATTCATCCGATCGGGCGCACCAACCGCAAGGGACCCAACAATACCCTGACCGCCGGCCCGAACGATCCAGGCAGCTTCTACGCCGTCGGCGACGAGAGCGGCGGCCACGACGCGATCCATCCGCAGCTCGGCACGCTGCAGGATTTCCGCCGCCTGGTGGAAACCTGCAAGGCCTACGACATGGAGGTTGCGCTCGACATCGCCGTGCAGTGCTCGCCCGATCATCCGTGGCTGCGCCAGCACCCGGAATGGTTCAAGCGCCGGCCCGATGGCTCACTGCGTTACGCCGAGAACCCGCCGAAGAAATACGAAGACATCGTCAACCCTGACTTCAACTCGGTTGACCGCATCGCGCTGTGGGAAGCCTTGCGCGACGTCATCCTGCACTGGGTCGACCAGGGCGTCGAAATCTTTCGCATCGACAATCCCCACACCAAGCCCCTGCCATTCTGGGAGTGGCTGATCCGGGAAGTGCACCGCCGCAACGGCAATGTCGTTTTTCTGTCGGAAGCCTTCACCCGGCCGAAACTGATGAAGGCGCTCGGCAAGCTCGGCTTTTCGCAGTCTTACAGCTACTTCACCTGGCGCACGACCAAACCGGAGCTCCAGGAATATCTGAGCGAACTGACGGGCTTTCCAGAGCGCGAATATTACCGCCCCAACTTCTTCGTAACGACGCCCGATATCCTGCCGGTGCAGCTGCAGAAGGGCGAGCCGTGGCTGTTCAAGTCGCGCGCCGCGCTGGCGGCGCTGCTGTCCTCAAATTATGGCATCTACAACGGTTTCGAACTGATCGAGTACGAGCCTATCCCCGGCAAGGAAGAGTATCTGAACTCGGAAAAATACGAGATCCGAACCCGCGACTGGAACAAGCCCGGCAACATCAAGGCCTATATCGGCGCGCTGAACCGCGTCCGGCGCGAGAATACGGCTTTGCAGCAGACCAACAATCTCCGCTTCCTGCAGGTGGACGACGACGGCGTGATCGGCTTCCTCAAGCAATCGACCGACGGCACCAACGCGGTCGCCGGCGCCGTGGCGCTGACGGCGGGCGTACACGATTTCTGGCTGCATTTCGGTGACAGCCAGATCGGGCCGCCCGACAGCCTGAAGCCCGTGCGCACGGTCGAAAACCTCGTCACCGGCGAACGCCGCATGCTGGAATGGGGCGGGGTCCGCTTCAGGATAGATACCGCAACCGATCCGGCCCTGATTCTCCGTTGCCACACGTGAAAAATATGAATGTCCGGCCGCAAGTCGATATCGCAGTTCAGACCGACGACCCGCTCTGGTTCAAGGATGCGATCATCTACCAGCTTCACGTCAAGGCCTTTGCCGACAGCAATGGCGACGGCGTCGGTGATTTCGCCGGCCTGACCGAGAAGCTCGATTACCTGCGCGACCTCGGTGTCACCGCCATATGGCTGCTGCCGTTCTATCCGAGCCCGGGGCGCGACGACGGCTATGACATCGCCGACTACGGCGACATCAATCCGCAATTCGGCACCATGAAGGACTTCAAGCGCTTCATGGTGGAAGCCAAGAAGCGTGGCCTCCGCGTCATCACAGAACTTGTCGTCAACCACACGTCCGACCAGCACGCCTGGTTCAAACGCGCGCGGCGCAGTCCGAAGGGCTCAAGTGCCCGCGACTGGTACGTCTGGAGCGATACCGACCAGAAATTTCTCGAAACGCGCATCATTTTTACCGATACCGAGAAGTCGAACTGGGCCTGGGATGCCGAAGCCGGCGCCTATTACTGGCACCGCTTCTTCTCGCACCAGCCCGACCTGAATTTCGACAACCCGCGCGTGGTCAGCGCCGTCACGCAGGTGATGAAGCGCTGGCTTGATACCGGCGTCGACGGCTTCCGGCTCGACGCGGTGCCGTATCTGATCGAGCGCGAAGGCACCAGCAACGAAAATCTGCCGGAAACACACGTCATCATCAAGAAGCTGCGTGCCGAGCTGGAGGCTTACGCGCCCGGCAAGGTGCTGTTGGCCGAAGCCAATATGTGGCCGGAAGACGTGCAGCAGTATTTCGGCGACGGCGACGAATGCCACATGGCGTACCACTTCCCGCTGATGCCACGCATCTACATGGCGATCGCGCAGGAAGACCGTTTCCCGATCGCCGACATCATGCGGCAAACGCCGGAAATCCCTGAAAACTGCCAGTGGGCGATGTTCCTGAGGAACCACGACGAGCTGACGCTCGAAATGGTGACCGACTCCGAGCGCGATTATCTCTGGAAGACCTACGCCGCCGATCCGCGCGCGCGCATCAATCTCGGCATCCGGCGACGCCTGGCGCCGCTGATGGACAATGACCGCCGCAAAATAGAGTTGATGAACTCGATCCTGATGTCCATGCCCGGCACACCGATCATCTATTACGGCGACGAAATCGGCATGGGCGACAACATCTATCTCGGTGACCGCAACGGTGTGCGCACGCCGATGCAGTGGACGCCTGATCGCAACGGCGGCTTCTCACGCGCCGACCCCGCACAGCTTTATCTGCCGGCCATCATGGACCCGGTCTACGGCTACGCGGCGGTCAACGTCGAGGCGCAAAGCCGGTCGCTGTCGTCGCTCCTGAGCTGGACCAAACGCATGATCAGCGTGCGCAAGTCGACGCCGATTTTCGGCCGCGGCACCCTCACCTTCATTCGCCCGTCCAACCGCGCCGTGCTGGCCTATGCCCGCCAGTACGAGGGCCAGGCGGTGATCTGCGTCGCCAACCTGTCGCGCTCGGCGCAGGCCGTCGAACTCGACCTCAGCCAATGGAACGGCCGCGTGCCGCAGGAAATGCTGGGACGCACCCGCTTCCCGGCAATCGGCGAACTGCCTTATCTGGTCACGCTGCCGCCCTATGGCTTCTTCTGGTTTCTGCTGTGCGAGCCGACCGATCAGGCGCCCCAGTCCGCGCTGCCGCGCGAGGTCACCACGCTGGTGATCGGCCCGGGAATGGAGACGCTGCTGTCCCCGTGGACGCGCCGGCAACTGGAAGCCGATGTGCTGTCGAGCTTCATTCCCGAGCGGCGCTGGTTTGCCGGCAAGACGTCGCGCAAGGTGTCTGCCACCGTCTCGGCGGCGGTGCCGCTCTCGCACAACGCCGATCATTTCCTTGCCACCATTGTCGACGTCGATGCGGCCCAAGGCGCCAGCCGCTATTTCGTGCCGCTCACCATCCGATGGGCCCGCTATACCGAGGTCGAGAAGGGTCCGGCCCAGGTCCTGGCCGCCGTGCGCCGGGGGCCGCGCGAAGGCACGCTCCTTGACGCCGCGGTGGAGCACGAGTTCATCGCCGCCCTGCTGGACAAGGCCTATCGCAATGAAGACGCCGGCAGCACCGAGCAGCGGCTGGAATTCCGCAGTACAGTGGCTTTCTCCGGTACCGATTTCCAGGGCATCAAGGCCGTCAACGCCACCGCCCGCGAGCAGTCCAATACGACAGTCATCGCCGACGACAAATATGTCGTGAAACTGCTGCGCAAGGTCACCGAGGGCATCCATCCCGAAATCGAGATGGGACGCTTCCTCGCCGATACCGCGCCCTACGCCAACGCGCCGGCGATGCTGGGCAGCGTCGAGTTGCACGAAAACGGCAAGGTCAGCGCCCTCGCCGTCGTCCATGCTTTTGTGCAGAACCAAGGCGACGCGTGGACGGTTACCAGCGCGTCGCTGGATCGCGTCATCGACGAATTGCGGCTGCTGACCGGCGAATCGACCACCGAGACGCACGAAATCGCCGCGCTGCTGCAGTGGATGCGGCAGATCGGCCGGCGGACCGCCGAACTACACGTGGCGCTGGCGAGCCGCGACGATATCCCCGATTTCGCGCCCGAGCCGATAACGGCCGCCGACGTCTCCGACTGGTCCGACATCATGCTCTCGCGCCTGCGCAGCCTGTTCGATTCGCTGGCGACCAATCGCCAGCAGTTGTCCGGCCGTGCCGCTCAGCTGGCCGAACAGCTTCTCAGCCACCGCAGCGCGATCGAGGCGCATGTCGACGAAAACCGGCACACGGCCCTCGACGGCTGGAAAATCCGACACCACGGCGATTTGCACCTGGGGCAAATTCTGGTGGCCAAGGACGATGCCTATATTCTTGACTTCGAAGGCGAGCCGAGCCGGCCGCTGGCCGACCGCCGTCTGAAGGCGTCGCCGGCGCGCGACGTCGCGGGCTTCCTGCGATCGGTCGATTATGCAGTCAGCGCCGCGCTGGACCGGGCGCCGAACCTCAGCCCGGAAGAACGCACGGTCATCGCCGACCAGTTGCGGCTATGGAACGACCGTATGTCCGAGGCGTTCTGGAATGCCTATCGCGAGACTCCTGGCAATGTCCGCCTTTGGCCTCAGGACGAGACCAAGACACGCGCTTTGCTCGACTTCTTTCTGATCGAAAAGGCGCTCTACGAGATCGAATACGAACTGAGCAACCGGCCGGACTGGGCGCAGATCCCGCTTGAGGCGACACTGCGTATTCTCGAACAGCGGGGAGCCATCCGCCGATGAGCCGCCCATGAGCGAACTTCCCCGCGTTGCCCGCGATATTATCGCCGGACGTCACGCCGACCCGTTCCATTATCTCGGCCAGCACACCGAGAACGACAAGACGATTGTGCGCGTGTTTCTGCCGGATGCCACCCATGTGCTGGCTGTCGGCGAGACCGGTGAACGGGAACTCGAGCGCATCGATCCGGCCGGCCTGTTCGCCGGCCAGCTCGACCGGCCACAGCGTTACCGCTTGCGGGCGCGCTTTGGCGGCAACGACGTTGAGCTTGAAGACCCCTATCGCTTCGGCCCCATTCTGTCGGATTACGACCTGTATCTGCTCGGCGAAGGCAACCATTTGCGGCTGTACGATACGCTGGGCGCCCATCCGCGGCAGATGGACGGAGTCGACGGCGTCGGGTTCGTGCTATGGGCGCCGAACGCGCAACGCGTCAGCGTGGTCGGCGATTTCAATTTCTGGGACGGCCGCCGCCATGTCATGCGGGTCCGCGGCAATGGCTATTGGGAAATCTTCGTTCCTGGCGCCCATGCCGGCCACAAATACAAATATGAGATCATCGGCAATAACGGCCAGTTGCTGCCGCTGAAGTCCGATCCGGTCGGCTTCGGCGCCGAACTGCGTCCGGCCACGGCGTCCACCGTGATCGATCTGTCGAAGCTGCCCAAGGTCGCGCCGGCGCCCGACGGCATCAATGCGCTCGGCGCGCCGATGTCGATCTATGAGGTGCATCTCGGCTCCTGGCGCCGCAAAGGCGACCACGGCCAGCAGTGGCTGACGTACCTCGAACTGGCCGAACAATTGCCGGCTTACGTCGCCGACATGGGTTTCACGCATGTCGAGCTGCTGCCGGTGTCCGAGCATCCCTTCGACGGCTCTTGGGGCTATCAGCCGACCGGCCTGTTCGCACCCAGCAGCCGTTTTGGCTCGCCGGCGGACTTCGCGGTGCTTGTCGATGCCTTGCACAAGGCCGGCCTCGGCGTTCTGCTGGACTGGGTGCCGGGCCACTTCCCCGACGATCCGCACGGCCTCGCCAAGTTCGACGGTACCGACCTCTACAACCACACCGATCCGCGTCAGGGCCGCCATATGGACTGGGGCACCTTGATCTACAATTACGGCCGGGTCGAAGTGACCAATTTCCTGCTCAGCAATGCGCTGTTCTGGCTGGAGCAGTACAAGGTCGATGGCCTGCGCGTCGATGCCGTTGCGTCGATGCTGTATCTTGACTACAGCCGGCCGCAAGGCGGCTGGGTGCCCAACAAGCACGGCGGCCGTGAGAACCTCGACGCGGTCGACTTCCTCAGGCGCACCAATACCGAAGTGTATCGCCACTCGCCGCAGGCCACCACGGCGGCGGAGGAATCCACCGCCTGGCCGATGGTGTCGCGCCCGGTCGATTGGGGCGGTCTCGGGTTCGGCTACAAGTGGAACATGGGGTGGATGAACGACACCCTCCGTTACATGAGTCTGGACCCGATCCACCGCCGCCATCACCACGGCAGCATCCTGTTCGGTCTGCACTACGCCTTCTCGGAAAACTTCATTCTGCCGCTGTCGCACGACGAAGTCGTCCACGGCAAGAGCTCGATCCTGGGACGGATGCCCGGCGATCCCTGGCAGCAGTTTGCCAACCTGCGCGCCTACTATTCCTTCATGTTCGGCCATCCGGGCAAGAAGCTGATGTTCATGGGTTGCGAGTTCGGCCAGAATACCGAGTGGAACCACGATATCGGCCTACCCTGGCACCTGCTCGATCAACCCGCGCATGCCGGCATTCATAAGCTGATGCGCGATCTCAACCGCCTCTACCGCGACACCCCGGCGCTGCACGCGCTAGATTGCGACCCGGCCGGTTTCGAATGGCTCCGTACCGACGACGCCGACAACAGTTCTTTCGCCTGGCTACGCAAAGGCCACGGCGCAGCCGACCGCTGCATCGTCATTGTCAATTTCACCCCCCAGGTCCTGCACGACTATCGCGTCCGCGCTCCCATTGCCGGCAGTTGGCGCGAAGCGCTCAATTCCGACTCCGCCATTTACGGCGGCAGCGATGTTGGGAACGCCGGAGCGGTATCCGCTGTTGTGACTCAAGAAAGCCCGGAGCTCCGCCTTGTCGTCCCACCCCTTGCTGCCCTCTTTCTCGTTCCTTCGAAATAGCGGGAATATTTCGGCCGGTTCTCCCTATCCCCTTGGCGCAACCTGGGATGGACGCGGGACCAACTTTGCCTTGTTTTCAGCGAACGCTACCAAAGTCGAACTGTGCCTGTTCGACCGCGAGGGCCGCCGGGAGACGCAACGCATTGTCCTGCCTGAGCGCACCGACGATGTCTGGCACGCCTACCTGCCGCATGTATCGGCCGGCCAGGTCTATGGCTATCGGGTACACGGGCCCTATGAGCCGAGCGCCGGCCACCGGTTCAACCCGAACAAGCTGCTGATCGATCCCTACAGCAAGC
>LNFM01004616.1_pt1 | contig 40456 bp, 37 predicted proteins | sample 596031 | NCBI WGS metagenome assembly LNFM01 (sample SAMN04254537, study PRJNA301005) | activated carbon metagenome | isolation source: dual media filters at the Ann Arbor, Michigan drinking water treatment plant | place: USA: Ann Arbor | reverse complement strand
TGCCCAGCAGCGCCACCGGCACCACCAGCGTGGGGATGATGGTGTAGCGGAAGTTCTGCAGGAACAGGAACATCACCAGGAACACCAGCACCACGGCCTCGAGCAGCGTCACCACCACCTGGCGGATCGAGATGTCGATGAAGCGGGAACTGTCGTAGGGGATGACGGCCTTCACGCCAGGCGGAAAGAACGGCGCCAGTTCGGCCAGCCGGTCCTTCACCGCCTGGGCGGTGGCCAGCGCATTGCCCGTGGGCGACAGCTGCACGCCGATGCCGGTGGACGGCTGGCCGTTCAGCCGTGCCTGCGTGGCGTAGTTCTGCGCGCCCAGCTCGATGCGCGCCACGTCCTGCAGCCGCACGGTCGAACCGTCGGGATTGGCGCGCAGCACGATGCGGCCGAACTGCTCGGCCGACGTGAGCTGGCCGCGCACCACCACCGTGGCAAAGATGCCCTGCCCCGGCAGGTTGGGCAGGTCGCCCACCGTGCCCGAGGCGACCTGCGCGTTCTGCTGCGCGATGGCCTGCGTGACGTCGCCGGACGACAGCCGGTAGCCCACCAGCCTGGCGGGGTCGATCCAGATGCGCATCGCACGTTCGGTGCCGAACAGCTGAGCCTGGCCCACGCCCTTCACGCGCTGCAGCTCGGGCAGCACGGAGCGCGCCGCGTAGTCGCCCAGCGCCACCGGGTCGAGGGCCGGGTTCTCCGACGTCAGGATGGTGAACAGCAGGAAGTTGCTGCGCGCCTTGTCCACGCGCACGCCCTGCTGGGTGACGGCCAGCGGAAGTCGCGGGCTGGCGCGGCTCAGGCGGTTCTGCACGTCGACTTGCTCGAAGCTCAGCGTGATGCTGCCGCTGCCGTCGGCCTGCGCCACCGACTCGACGTAGATGAGGCCGGGCGAGCCGTTCATCTCGCGTTCGATCACGCTCAACACGCTGTCTTCCAGCGTCTGCGCCGAGGCGCCTGGATAGGCCGCCGAGACGACGATGGACGGTGGCGCCACGGACGGGTACTGCGCCACCGGCAGCTGCGTGATGGCCACGCCGCCGACGACCATGATGAACAGCGCGACGACCCAGGCGAAGATGGGTCTGACGATGAAGAAGTTGGCCATGCCGTGCGCCTACTTCGACGCCGCGGAAGGCGGTGCAGCCGCCGCGGCAGGCGCAGCCTTCGCGCCTGGCGCCTGCCAGGGCACGGCCTTGACCGGCGCCGTGCCGCGCAGCTTCTGGAAGCCGTCGACCATCACCTGCTCGCCGTTCTGCAGGCCTTCGAGCACCACCCACTGCCCGTCCTTGGCGCCGCCCAGCTTGACAGGCCGCTGGCTGACGCTGCCGTCGGCCGCCACCACGCGCACCGTGTCGCCGCGATCACTGCGCTGCACCGCCTGTTGCGGCAGCAGCACCGCGCCGGCGGCCTCGGCCTGTTCCAGCCGCGCCCGCACGAACATGCCCGGCAGCAGCAGACCCTTGGGGTTGGGCACCTCCGCGCGCAGCGTGATCTGGCCCGAGGTCGGGTCGACCGTGAGGTCACTGAACAGCAGCCGGCCCGTCAGCGCATAGGTGCTGCCGTCGTCCAGCACCAGCTGCACACGCGCCGACTCGCTTCCACCGGCGCCCTTCAGCCGGCCTGCGGCGATGGCTGCGCGCAGGCGCAGCACGTCGCCCACCGGCTGCGTGAAGTTGACGTACATCGGGTCGATCTGCTGCACCACCGCCAGCGGCGTCGCCTCGCCCTGCCCCACCAGCGCCCCTTCGGTGACCAGCGAGCGTCCGATGCGGCCCGAGATGGGCGCGGTGACGGTGGCGTAGCCCAGGTTGATCTGCGCCGTCTGCACCGCGGCGCGGCCGGCGGCCACTTCGGCCTGACCCAGCTTCTGCGCGGTGACGGCGTTGACGAACTCCTGCTGGCTCACGGCGTTGGCTTCCAACAGCGGCTTGTAGCGGTCGGCCAGCGCCGTGGCCTGCGCCAGGTTGGCTTCGGCACGCGCGAGCGTGGCCTGCGCCGTGGCCAGGCTGGCACGGTAAGGTGCCTCGTCGATGCGGTAGAGCAGCTGCCCCGCCTTCACGTCGCTGCCTTCGCGGAACACACGCTGCTGCAGGATCCCGGCCGCGCGCGCCCGCACCTGTGCCACGCGAGAGGCTTCGGTGCGCCCGGGCAGTTCGGTCACCAGGCCGACGTTGCCGGGCGCCACCACGACGACACCCACTTCGGCGGGCGGCGGCCCGGGTGGCGCGGCAGCGGGGGCGGCTGCTTCCTGGCTGCAGCCGGCCACGGACAGCATCAGGAGGGCGGCGGCGAACAGTCGGACATCGACGGGCTTCAGGGTGCGCTGGCGCACAGACATGCAGGGATCCTTTCGGGGGCCGGCGCGTCACGCACGGTGCGGGCCAAGGCCTGCGGGCCATGGACGGCGCCGCGATGCGCTCGATGCTAAGCCAGCACCGCTCGGCGCGCTGTGCGCTGCCGCCCGGACCGCGTCAGGCCTCCAGCAGACGCACCTTCACGCTGCGGCCTTTCACCTTGCCGGAGCCCAGCTTCTGCACCACGCGAGGCGCGATGTCGCGCTGCACCGCCACGTAGGTGGAGAACTCGTTGACGTTGATCTTGCCGATCTGCGTGCCGGGGAAGCCCATGTCCTTGGTCAGCGCGCCCAGCACGTCGCCGGGACGGATCTTCTCCTTGCGGCCGCCCAGGATCTGCACCGTGGCCATCGGCGGGCGCAAGGGTTCGCCGGCCGTGGGCTTCAGCTCGTCCAGCGGCCTCCACTGCGAAGTGAATCCCAGCGCCTGTTCGATCTGGCCTACGCGCCCCATTTCTTCCATGCTCGCCAGGCTGAAGGCCCAGCCTTCTTCATCGACGCGCCCGGTTCGGCCGATGCGGTGCGTGTGGGTGTCGGCATCGGGCGTGATGTCGACGTTGATCACGGCCTCCAGCTGCGTGATGTCCAGGCCGCGTGCGGCGATGTCGGTGGCCACCAGCACGCTGCAGCTGCGGTTGGCGAAGCGCACCAGCACCTGGTCGCGGTCGCGCTGGTCCAGGTCGCCATGCAGCTCCAGCGCAGCGTAGCCCTGCGCCCGCAGCACTTCCACCAGGTCGCGGCATTGCTGCTTGGTGTTGCAGAAGGCCAGCGTGCTCACCGGACGGTAGTGCTCCAGCAACAGCGAGACGGCGTGCAGCCGCTGCTCTTCCTTCACTTCGAAGAACAGCTGGCGGATCTTGCTGCTGGTGTGCGTGGCGGCCAGCTTCACTTCCTGCGGCTGGCGCATGAAGGCCGCGGCCAGCTTGGCGATGCCTTCCGGGTAGGTGGCCGAGAACAACAGCGTCTGCCGCTGCTTCGGGCACTGCGTGGCCACGGTCCTGATGTCTTCGAAGAAGCCCATGTCCAGCATGCGATCGGCTTCGTCGAGCACCAGCGTGTTCAGCGCGTCGAGCTTCAGGCTGCCGCGCTCCAGGTGGTCCATGATGCGGCCGGGCGTGCCGATGACCACGTGCGCGCCGTGTTCCAGGCTGGCCAGCTGCGGGCGCATGGTGGCGCCGCCGCACAGCGTGAGCACCTTCAGGTTGTCTTCGGCGCGCGCCAGGCGGCGCACCTCCTGCGTCACCTGGTCGGCCAGCTCGCGCGTGGGGCACAGCACCAGCGCCTGCACGGCGAGGCGGCGGATGTTCAGGTTGGCCAGCAGCGCCAGCGCAAAGGCCGCCGTCTTGCCGCTGCCGGTGCGCGCCTGCGCGATGAGGTCCTTGCCACCCAGGGCGGCGGGCAGGGCGGCGGCCTGGATGGGCGTCATCGCCGCATAACCCAGGCGGGCCAGGTTCTGCAGCACGTGGGGGGGCAGCGGCAGGCTGGCGAAATCGGTCGACGGGGGCACGGGCGTGTTCATGCCGTGGATTGTCGCGGCCCCGGCCCGCGGCGGGTGCGCCAGCAGGCACCTGCGGCGGCGGCAGGCCCCGGGGTGTTCAGAACAGCTCGGTGGAACTGCCCCGGTTGCGGTCGTAGTGGGCGGCTTCGGCCTGGCCGCTGGTGGTGTCGGTCTGCGTCTCGAAGCAGAAGAAGCGGTCACGGCCCAGCGACTTGGCCGTGTACAGCGCGGCGTCGGCGCGCGACAGCAGGGACTCGATGGTCGTGTTGCCGTCGGGCACACAGGTGGTGATGCCCCCAGAGACCGTGACACAACCCTGGCTGCCGCTGGCCGGATGCGGCAGCGCCAGCTGGTGGATGGTGCGACGCAGGCCTTTGGCGAAAAACATCGCGCCGGAATGCGAGGTGCCGGGCAGCAGGATCACGAACTCCTCGCCGCCAAAACGCGCCACCATGTCGCGCGGCCGGCGGCAGGTGTCGCTCAGCAACTGGCCGATGCGCCGCAGGCAGACATCGCCCTGCAGGTGGCCGGCCTTGTCGTTGTAGAGCTTGAAGTTGTCGACGTCGATCAGCAGCAGCGTCAGGGCCTGCTGGTCGCGCCTTGCCGAGCGCAGCTCTTCGTCCAGGCGTATGTCCATGCCGCGCCGGTTGGTCAGGCCGGTCAGCGGGTCGCGCAGCGACAGCGCCTGCAAATGTGCATTGCTGGCGGTGAGCTGATCGGTCAGCACGACGAGCTGGCGGTGCAGCGCGCACAGGCGCTGCATGGCCCGCAGCTTGGCCTGCAGAACCACCGGCGAGACGGGTTTGAACAGGTAGTCGTCGCCGCCGGCCTCGATGCCCACCGCCAGGTCGGAGTCACGCACCAGCGCCGACAGGAAGACGATGGGCGTCCAGCCCTTGGGCTCGGCGCACCGCATGGCCTTGGCGGCCCAGTGGCCGTTTTTGCCCGGCATCTCCACGTCCAGCAGCACCAGGTCGGGGCGCGCTGCGGTGAACAGGCGCAGGCCTTCCTCGGCGTTGTCGGCCTCCAGGACTTCATGGCCCATTTGCTTCAGTTCGGCGACCAGCACCATGCGGTGCGAGTTCTGGTCGTCGACCAGCAACACCTTGAGCGCGGTGTCGGTTGCAATTTCCATGACCAACAACCTTGTCTAGCGGCTGAGCCTCTACCTCGGCTTATCGGCGCGCCATCGCGAGACTTCAGTGATGGATGGACAGTGCCCGATCATTTGTGCGCTTGTGAGCGCAAGAGCTGCTGGCCTTCAAGCCGCCATCGCTGCCAGCCTTTCCTCAAACTGCCCCATGGGCGCTGGCGCGCCGAAATAGTCGCCCTGCCACTGGCGGCAGCCCAGTTCCAGCAGCAGGTCTCGCTGCTGGCGGGTTTCCACCCCCACGGCACCGGCGCGCAGGCCCATGCCATCGGCGATGCCGACGATGGTGCGCACGATGCCAGCGTCGTGCGGGTCGCTCAGCAGGGTGCGCATCAGGGTCTGGCTGATCTTGATCTGGTCCAGCGGCAGGCGCTTGAGCAGGCTCAGCGACGAATAGCTGATGCCGAAGTCGTCGAGCACAAAACCCACGCCCATGTCCTTCAGCGCGCCCATGCGCGACAGCGTGCGCGCCGGGTTGTCCTGCACCAGGCTTTCTCGCAGTTCCAGCCGCAGGCGGCGTGGGTCGGCGCCGTGGCGCTGCAGCGCCTGCGCCACGCTGTCGACAAAACCTTCATGGCGGAACTGGCGCGCGCTGATGTTCACGCTCAGGTGCAGCTGCTTGCAGACCCCCTCGGCCTGCCAGCGGCCGAGCTGGGCACAGGCCTTGTCCATCACCCAAAGGCCGATGGGCACGATGAGGCCGTTCTGTTCGGCCAGCGGCAGGAACTGTTCCGGCCGCAGCAGGCCGCGCTGCGGGTGCACCCAGCGCAGCAGCGCCTCGGCGCCCACGGTGCCGCGGTGTTCGTCCACCTGGCCCTGGAAGTGCAGGCTCAGCTGCTGGCAGCCCAGTGCGCGCTTGAGGTCGCTCTCCAGCGCCACGCGGGCGTTCAGGCTGGCCTGCATCACGGGGTCGAAGAAGCGCACCGTGCCGCGGCCGGCGGCCTTGGCCTGGTACATGGCCACGTCGGCGCGCTTGATCAGCGCGTCCAGCGTGTGTTCACGGCCGCGGAAGAGGCTGACGCCGATGCTGGGCGTCAGGCTGTGCGGGTGTTCGCCCAGGCGCATGGGCTGGCTGACGGCGGCCAGGATCTTCTCGCTCACCACCGCGGCTTGCGTGGCCGCGGTTTTCTCCTGCCCGTCCAGGCCGACGGTCATCACGACGAACTCATCGCCACCGATGCGCGAGACCGTGTCTTCACCGCGCACGCAGCCTTGCAGGCGGCGCGCCACTTCCTGCAGCAGCAGGTCGCCGTGGTCATGGCCCAGGGTGTCGTTGACGAGCTTGAAGTGGTCCAGGTCGATGAAAAACAGCGCGCCGTGCTGACCGTGGCGTGCGCTGGTGGCGCAGGCCTGCTGCAGGCGGTCGAACAGCATGCGGCGGTTGGGCAGCCCGGTCAGTGGGTCGATGTAGGCCAGGTTGCGTATCTGCTGGTCGGCGCGGCGGCGTGCGGTGATGTCTTCGTGGGTGATGATGGCGCCGCCGCGGCCTTGAAAGGTCGCCGCTGCCAGGGGCGAAGCGCGCATCAGGAACCAACGCTCGGCCGCAGCGGCGGTGCAGACGTATTCCAGCTCGAAATGGCTGGCGCTGCCGGCCAGCACGGCCGCCAGGCCGGCCTGGGTGTCTGCGTTCATCGGCAGTCCGCTGGCCTGGCACAGCTGCAGGTAGCTGCGGCCGACGGGGTCGTCGGCGGCGCCCAGCACACCGTGGTGACGGGCAAAGGCCAGCCAGGTGCGGTTGACGGCGATGATGGTGCCCGCGGTGTCGACGACAGCAATCTGCTGCTGTGAGCTGTCCAGCGCCGTGAGGTTGGCGATGTCAGGTTCAACGGGCGTCGCCGCAGCCTCCGAGGGCAGGCCGGGCGCAAGGGACCAAGGGCGGTGGCTGGCGTGCATGGTGAAACTGGTTACATCTGGGTGAGGCGATTTTTGGTGCCCTCATGAGCCAGGCATCGCGCGAAGAAGCTGGTGTTTGGCGCCCATATATGAGCGCAGCCGCCGAAGCCGGCCTGCCGTTTACAGTCGGGCGCACCCTGCGCGCCATGACCAAAGCACCTGCCCCCACCCCCCGCACCGCAGCCGGCCCGGCCGGTTCTCCCGGCCAGCCGACCCCGGCGAGCCAGCCCAGCCAGCCGAACTTGCCGATAGCGCGCCACGTCGCACGCCTGCCCGAACACATCGACAAGGAAGCATTGGCGCGCATCCGCCATGCCGCCTACACGCTGCCGCAGGTGGTGAAGCCGGCCGACTACCTGCCCGAACACGCGCAGGGCCACGACGACCACCTCGACAAGCTCGGCTTCGTGCTGCTGCAGAAGGCCGTGGCCGGGCAGCGCCCCAGCCGCTGGATAGACCCCGCGCTGATGGACGCCGCGCTGGCCCACATCGACGCCGTGGGCACCGGTCCCGAGGCGCGCACCGTGCTGCTGCAGCGCAGCGCGCTGCTGCAGGGCCTGGGCGTGGCGCGCCACGCCGGCACCTGGACGCGCCTGATCAGCCACGGCCTGCGCCTGGCACGGCCGGACTGGCGCGTGCCGGTGATCTTCCGCGTGCCGGTGGCGCCCGAACTGGTGTGGGCGCTCTACCGCAGCGGCGACGAAGCCGCGCTGCGCGCCGCCATGGGCGCGCCGCCGCCGCACCCGCAGGCCGTCGAGCTGGTGGCGCACCTGGACGCCCTGGTGGCGCGCAGCGAGGCCTTCAAGCCCGCCCACATCGCGAGCCTGCTGCCCGCGCTGCAGGCCGAATGCGCCACGCCGCAGGACCTGCCCGAGCTGAAGGCCGCCTGCCGCCGCGCGCAAGAGCGCTGGGAGCGGCGCGTCACCGAGATCGACACGCTGGAAGGCCTGAACACCGAGCTCGCCTTCCAGGGCTACCCCGACACCTTTCCCAAGGCGCGGCGCCTGCAGCGCAAGGTGACGCTGTTCGTCGGCCCGCCCAACAGCGGCAAGACCTACACCGCCTTCCAGAAACTGGCCGGCGCGCTGGACGGCGCCTACCTCGCGCCGCTGCGCCTGCTGGCGCTGGAGGGCCGCGACCGGCTCGTCGCCGCCGGCGTGCCGTGTTCCTTGCTCACCGGCGAAGAGAACCAGCCGGCGCCGGAAGCGCGCGTCGTCAGCAGCACCATCGAGATGGTGTCGACCAACACCGAGATCGACGTCGCCGTCATCGACGAAGCGCAGATGATCTTCGACAAGTCTCGCGGCTGGGCCTGGACGCAGGCCATCGTGGCCGTGCCGGCGCGCGAGGTCATCATCATCTGCAGCGCCTATGCCGTGCCGGCGATAGAAAACCTGCTCGGCCTGTGCGGCGAGTCCTGCACGGTGCGTGAATTCCCGCGCAAGCAGCACGTGCAGCTGCTGCCCGCGCCGCTGCCGATGTCGCAGCTGGCGCTGGGCGACGCCGTGGTCGCCTTCAGCCGCCGCGAGGTGCTGATGCTGCGCGACCAGATCGCCGCCGCCGGCCACCCGGTGAGCGTGATCTACGGCGCCCTGCCGCCCGAGGTGCGGCGCCGCGAGGCCGAGCGCTTCGCCACCGGCGTGAGCCACATCCTGGTCGCCACCGACGCCATCGGCATGGGCCTGAACCTGCCGATACGGCGCGTGCTGTTCAGCACGCTGACGAAATACGACGGGGTGGCCGACCGCCGCCTGGACGAATCGGAAACACACCAGATCGCGGGCCGCGCCGGGCGCTACGGCATGCACGAAGAAGGTTTTGCCGGCGTGCTGGCCGAGGCCGAGCCCACGGCGCAGCGCGTGCTGAAGGAACTGCTTTCGCGCACACCGCAGGCGCCGGCCGACTTCAAGGCCCCGGTGGCGCCCAACGGCTGGCACATCGACACCATCTCGCAGCGCCTGGCCAAGACCAAGCTGCGCGAGGTGCTGGGCGTGTTCGTCGAACAGCTGAAGCTGGACGACGCGCACTTCCAGGTCGCCGAGCTGGAGCAGATGCTGGAGCTGGCCGAGCAGCTGGACGCCAGCGCCGGCACGCTGACGCTGAAGGAACGTTTCACCTACGCGCAAGCGCCGGTGGACACGCGCACCGAGGGCCAGCTGCAGGCGTTCCTGGACTGGAGCAGCAGCCACGCCCACACCGGCCGCGCCGGCCGGCCCTGGTTCCTCGACCAGGTGGACGGCCACAGCCGGCTCGAGCGCATGGAAATGGCGCTGCGCGCCTGCACGCTGTGGCTGTGGCTGGACCTGCGCTTCGAGGGCGTCTATGGCCATCTCGATGCCGTGGTGGCGCTGCGCGCGGCGCTGAACGACGGCATCGAGCGTCAGCTGAAGGGCAAACGGCCGCTGGCGCAGCAGCGCCGCCAGGGCCGCGGCCGCGGCTGAGGCGGCCGCGCATGGCCATGAAGTACCTGCAAGGCCATGCGCCGGAGGTGCTGGCGCAGGTGCAGGCGCTGCTGGACGAAGGCCGGCTGCTGGCCTGGCTGCAGCAGCGCCACCCCGACACGCACACCGTGCGCAGCGACCGCGCGCTGCAGGCCTATGTGGCCGAGATGAAGGCGCGCTGCATGAAGAGCGCGCCGCCGCTGGCCAAGGTGGCTTTCGACAACCACCTGCACGTGGTGCATCAGGCCCTGGGCACGCACACCACCGTCTCGCGCGTGCAGGGCACGCGCCTGCAGAGCAAGCGTGAGCTGCGCGTGGCCAGCCTGTTCAAGGACGCACCGGCCAACTTCCTGCGCATGATCGTCGTGCACGAGCTGGCGCACCTGCGCGAGCGTGAACACGGCAAGGCCTTTTATGCGCTGTGCGAGCACATGGAGCCTGAGTACCACCAGCTGGAGTTCGAGACGCGGCTGTGGCTGACGGCGCTGGAAGCCGAGCCGGCGCAACCACAGAAGACAGGGGCAGAGATTCGGCATGGATGAGAGCTCAAGCTCAGGTGCAGTGGCCAAGGCCGTAGCGGTGCTGGAAGCGCTGTCTGCGGCCGGGCGCCCCATCACGGCCACCGAGATCGGCCTCATCGTCGGCCAGAGCCGGCAGACGGTGCACCGTGTCCTGGCCCAGCTGGAAGCCCTGTCGCTGGTGCAACGCGATCTGGCGGTGGAACGTTTCCGCCTCGGCACGGGCTTCGGCGCGCTCGCTGTCCGCGGGCTGTCGGCCATGGCCATGCATGCGCAGGCCCACCGTGTGCTGGAAGAGCTGGTGCGTGAGGTGCGCGAAACCAGCAACATCGGCGTGCTGGAAGCCTTCGACGTGATGTACCTCGACCGCGTCGAGTGCGACTGGCCGCTGCGCATGCACCTGCAGCCCGGCAGCCGCTTGCCGGCCTACTGCACAGCCATAGGCAAGCTGCTGCTGGCCGCGCTGCCCCCCGAGCAGTTCGAGGACTACCTGCGCCAGGTGCCGCTGACACGCCTCACCACCCGCACCATCACCAGCGCCGCGCGGATGCACGAGGAATTGGCGCGCATCCGAGCCCAGGGTTTTTCCGTGAACGACCAGGAAGACCACGTGGGGCTGCTCGCCGTCGCGGTGCCGCTGCGCGCGCCAGACGGCCGCGTGGCCGCCGGTCTGGCCTTGCACGGGCCTGAGGCGCGGCTGCCGCTGCAGCGCGCCATCGAACTGGTGCCGCGGCTGCAGACAGCGGCGAACAAGCTCGGTCGCATGCTCTTCGACAACCCCGAGGTGGCCAAGCCGCCGCGCGCACGGACCCGCACTCGCGTGAAAAAAATGTGACGTGGCGTCACGTTTTTCGTAAGATGGTTCTCCTGGGGCCCCAAACGGCCTCGCTTGGGGGCCCTGGCAGTGAAACCCGATGCGCCGCTTGTTGACCGTGTTTCTGTCGCCATTCATGGGCGTGCTGCTGTCCGCGTAGGCCGCGCGCTCGACGCCATCGCCGCGCACGACCCCGCGCTGCAGGCCTTTTGCGAGCTCAGGGCGGCAGCAGCACGTGCCGAGGCCAGCCTGCTCGACGGGTTGCCGGCACCCCAGCGCCAGGCCCTGCACGGCGTGCCCGTCGCCATCAAGGAAGTGTTCGACGTCGCCGCCCTGCGCTGCAGCTGGGGCACGCCCATCCACGCCCAGCGCAGGCCCAGCGCCGACTGTGAGGCGGTGCAGCGCTTGAAGACAGCCGGCGCCGTGGTGCTGGGCACCGTGGCGTCGACGGAATACGCCATGGCGCGCGCCGCGCCCACCGGCAACCCCTATGCGCTGGAGCGCACGCCGGGCGCCTCGTCCAGCGGCTCGGCTGCCGCCGTGGCCGCTGGTCTGGTCGACCTCGCCCTCGGCTCCCAGACCATAGGCTCGGGCATCCGGCCTGCGGCCTATTGCGGCGTGCTGGGTCTCAAACCGACCCACGGCGCCGTGCCCTTGGGCGGGTCGATGCCGCTGTCGGCGCCACTGGACCATGCGGTGATCCTGGCGCGCGACGTCGACCTTCTCGAGGCGGCGTGGACAGTGTTGGGTGCACGGGCGCCCGTTGCCGGTGCGCCAGCAGCAGCACCCACCGCGGCCCCGTCCCTGTCCCGTCCCCGCGTGGCGCTCGTCGAGCCCTGGTTCGACGACGCCGTGGACGCGCGCATGGCCGTGCAGGTCGAAGCCGCGGCACACCATCTGGCCGGCGGCAGGGCCGAGCGCGTCGCGGTGCCGCTCCCGGTGCAACAGCAGGAACGAGGCTGCCTGGAAACCATGCTGGCTTTCGACATGTGGCGTCACCACGGCGACGACGCGCAGACCGCCGGGGCGCTGATGAGCGAGGCCCTCAAGGCCTGGCTGGAGCGCGGCCGGCTCGTTGACGAAGCGCATTACCAGCGTGAGCTGGCCCGCCGCAAAACGCTCATCCAGGCGATGAGCGATGCCATGCACCCCTTCGATGTGCTGGCCACAACGGCCACCACCGGCGTGGCGCCGCTGCGCAGCGAGGGCACGGGCTCTCGCTCGCCGCAAAGGCTGTGGACGCTGCTCGGCTGGCCTGCGATGGCGGTGCCCATCGGCCTCGTCGACGGTCTGCCCGTGGCCGTGCAGCTGATCGCCCGACCGGGCGAGGAACGGAGATTGCTAGCAGCTGCGCGGCAGCTGCGCATCGCCTTCGCTGCGCCAACGCCGCCCGGATGGGCATAGAGGTGGATGCCCTCACACGCCCCCTCTCGCCAACGCCACCCACCCCCCTCACAGGAGAGTTGAACATGCAGACCATCTCAACATTGCGCAGGGCTGCGCTCGTCTGTGGCGCGCTTGCCATGCTGGCCGGCGCCAGCACCGTGCAGGCCCAGGAGACGGTGAACTACGGCGTGCAGCCGGCCACCATGCCGATCTACATCGCCAAGGCCATAGGCCTGCTCGAACCCATAGAGAAGAAGCACAACATCAAGGTCGTGCTGCGCTCCTTCGCTTCGGGCGCGCCGGAAAACCAGGCCATGGCGGCCGGTGAGCTGCAGATGGCCTCGGCCGGCATGGGCCCGGCGGTGATCGCCTCGGCGCGGCTGCCGGCAACGCTGGTGGCCATCACCATCCTCGAGCAGACGGCCATCATCGTGCCCATCGATTCCACGCTGAAGAGCGTGGCCGAACTCAAGGGCAAGCGAGTGGCGTTCCCGGGCGAAGGCACGCAGCAATACCCGCTGCTCGTGAAGGCGCTGGCCGATGTGGGCCTGAAGATCAGCGACATCCAGCTCTTCAAGACCGACGGCTCGCAGGTGCCCACGCTGCTGCAGAACAAGTCGGTCGATGCCGGCATCACCTGGGACCCGCACGTCTCCAACGCGCTGGCGGCCGGCCACTCCAAGGTGCTGATGAAGGCCGAGAAGATCCTGCCCATCATGCAGGGTCACTACATCGGCAACGGCGAGTACGTGCACAACGACTTCCTGAAGCGGCGGCCTGAGGTGGTGCAAGACCTCATCACCGCCAACGTGCGCGCCATCGACTTCATCCTCAAGGAACCCAAGGGTGCGGCCAAGCTGTGGGCCAAGGAAATCGGCTTTCCCGAGGCCACCATCAACTTCTCGCTCGACCAGAAGATCTCGGTCTACTCGCGCAACATCACGCCCGAGAAAAGCACCATAGACACCTACTCGAAGTTCCTGAAGGACGCCAAGATCCTGCAGGAAAGCGATACGCCCAAGATCGACCCGAGCTTTGCGCAAAAGGCTCTGGCCGAGGCCAAGTGAAGATGGCTGCGACCGCAGTACCACCCACGGCGGCCGCAGGGCGCCGCAAGCGCGGCGGGGCCCTGGCCAGCATGTCTTCACGCGTGCTGCCCTTTGTGCTTGCCGCAGCCGCCATCTATGTGGTGTGGGCGGCGGTCATCCAGGTCTTCCGGCCGCACGAGTCGCTGTTGCCGCCGCCAGCGCTGGTGGCGCTGGAGTTCTGGCGGCTGCTGCAGACCGGTGATCTCTTCACGCACATCGGCGCCAGCCTGGGCCGTGTGCTCTCGGCCTGGACCTTTGCCGGGCTGGTGGCCGTGCCGCTGGGGCTGGCCATGGGGCGCATGCCCTTGGTCGAACGCCTGCTCGACCCGCTCGTCGAACTGCTGCGGCCGATCTCGCCGCTGGCGTGGATACCGCTGGCCATCCTGTGGTTCGGCATCGGCGAGGCCGGCAAGGTGTTTGTCGTCTTCATCGGCACCTTCTTCCCGACCCTGATCGCCACCATCGCCGGCGTCAAGCGCATCGACCCGGTGCTCATTCACGCCGGACAGGTGCTGGGCTGCACCGACCGCATGTCCTTGTTCCGCAAGGTCGTGCTGCCCGCCACGCTGCCCAACATCATCACCGGCTTGCGCATCTCCTTCGGCACCGGCTGGGCCGCGATCATCGCTGCCGAGTTGGTGGCCGCGCGCTCGGGGCTGGGTTACCTCATCAGCAACGGCATGGAGATCCTGCGTGCCGACCGCGTGTTGGTGGGCATGATCGTGATCGGCGTGCTCGGCGTCGCTTTCGATGCGCTGTTTCGCCTCGCCCAGCGCCGGCTTTCCTGGGGGGCGGCATGACGAACGCAATTCCGCGTGGCGGCAAGCCGATCAGCATCCGTGCGGTGGCGAAGACCTTCACCACCCAGTCCGGCGAAGAAGTCCAGGCGCTGACGCCGACCTCACTCGACATCGCGGCCGGGGAGTTCGTCTCGCTGGTCGGCCCTTCGGGCTGCGGCAAGAGCACGCTGCTGGGCGTGTTGGCCGGGCTGCTGCAGGCCACGTCTGGCGAGGTGCTGGTGGACGGACAGCCAGCGCGCGGCCCCGACATCGACCGCGGCATGGTGTTCCAGAGCTACGCCTTGTTTCCCTGGCTGAATGTGGTCGGCAACGTCGAGTTCGGGCTTGAGCGCAAAGGTCTGCCCGCCCGCGAGCGCCGCGACATCGCGCTCGACTACCTGAAGTCGGTCGGCCTGGGCGACTTCGCCTTCAAGCAGGTCCATGAACTGTCAGGCGGCATGAAGCAGCGCGTGGCCATCGCCCGCGCCTTCGCCACCGACCCGTCCACCATCCTGATGGACGAGCCCTTTGGCGCGCTCGACGCGCTGACGCGGCGCTCGCTGCAGAAGCAACTGCTGGCGATCTGGCAGGCGCATCGCAAGACGGTGGTCTTCGTCACCCACTCGGTGCCCGAGGCCATCGCCCTGTCAGACCGCGTGGTGGTGATGACCTCACGGCCCGGAGCCATCAAGTCCATCGTGGCCATCGACCTGCCGCAGCCGCGCGATGCCAGCTCGGACGCCTTTCGTGATCTTGAGCGGCGCATCTACGCCGACCTCGACGCCGAACTGGAAAAGAGCTTTGCGATGGAAGGGCACGTGGCCACGTGACTGGCGCCGCCGAAGCTGCGCCGCGGCTTCAGTCGTCGCTGGCCGCTTTCAATGTGCCCATGCGCGCGGGCTGGCCGACCGAGCGTTCCAGCGCGGCGTAGAAGGCCCGCACCGAAGGCGCTGCGCCGCGCACCGCCCAGGTGTCCTGGTCGCAGGCCGCGCAGTGCGCCTTGAAGGCCACTTCGATGCCCTGCAACGCGCTCGTGTCGACACGTTCTGCGGCCGGCAGTGCGGCCCGGCAGACATTGCAGCTCATCGCAGGTGCGCGCACCATGGCTCTCCGAAAACAGGGGGCCTGATTGTGAGGTCGCGGCGCGCGCCGGGCGCGCCGGGCGCGCACGTGCTCACCCCGGCTTGCGCATGCCGCCCTCGACCCAGGCCGTGGCGCTGGCAGCGTTGAGGCGGAAGTTCGGCGCCACACGCTGCGCGCCCAGTTCGCCGCCGGCGGCGTCACGCGCGGCCAGCAGCGCGTGCGGGTCGTCTTCGTCGGGCACGATGTCCAGCGTCACGGTCACGTCGCCGGCCGGCAGGCGCAGCAGCACTTCCTTGTGCAGCAGCGCGTGCTGCGCCTGTTCATGCCGGCGCACCACCTCGTGCGCGGTCTTCACCAGGGTGTTGAAGGCATTGGTGTCCAGCGGCTTGGGGTTCTTCTTGTCGCGGCCCATGGTCCAGGGGCCGATCAGCGCCGGCTCGGCCTGGCCTTCGCGGTACATCTCCACCGCCCAGCCCTCGTCGTCGTTGTTCTTCACCACGCGGGCCGTCCAGCCGTGGTCGCGCCACAGGCGGGCTTCGTGGATGGCGTCGGCGGCGGTGTCGTGCAGGTCGTCGTGTTCGGCAGTCATCGCACGATCATAGGTGGCGCCCTGCGCCGGCTTCGCTTGCCGGCCTCACCTGCCAGACTCACTCGCTGGCACGCGCCTGCGAACGCAGCCAGGTGTGGCTCAGGCCCAGGCCCACGGTGGCGCCGGTGGTGCGGCGCACCAGCGGGCTGGCCTCGTTGGCGGCGCCGGCCACGCTGTCAAATCGCACGAAGCCGACGATGCGCCAATCGGGCGTGAGTGCACGCGACACCGAGGTACTCAGGCGCCAGGCCACGAGGCCGCTCCTGGCCTCGTAGGCCGGCCGGTCGGCCAGCGCGTAGATCGGCGCCACGCCATAAAAGATGCTGTTCAGGCGCCGGTCGCCGACGATGGCGCCCAGGCTCGCCGAATAAGCCCAGCCGCCCAGGCTGCGGCGCTGGAAGTTGATCTCGGGCTCGAAGGCCATGCCGCGGTGCGCCGCGCCGTCGGTGAGGTCGAACACGCCGCGCACGGGCAGCTCCACACGCCAGCGGCCGGCGTTCCGGCCTTCGCCCCAGCTGCCGAGGTTGATCCTCAGCCGCGGGCCGAATTCCACCAGCGTGCCCAGTTCCGGCATGCCGCGGCGCACGCCGATTTCTGCAGAACTGCCGCCGAACGAGGCCGACACGCCGACGTCCAGTTCGTAGACCGGCGTCTTCACGGCGCGCAGGCCGGCGGTGTCGCGGTCGGCGCGCAGAAAACGCCCGCGGTACTGGCCATAGGGCAGCAGCAGGCCGCGTGCGAGCTGTTCGTCCGAGCCCGGGTAGGCCTGCTGCGAGACGCCGAAACCAAAGGCGCCCAGCTCCCACAAGGGCAGCGAGGCCGCAGGCACGTCATCACGCTGCGCCTGCGCCGCACCGGCCAGCAGGCACAAGGCAAGTCCGGCAGCGCCGGCCATCGAGGGGAAGGTTCGGGACAAGACAGCACTCCGCGGTTGTGGCCGGCATGATGCCTTGCCGCGAGAAGGCCGGCTGCGCCGCGGCCACGGTGCTGCCAGCGCCGGTGTACAGCTTCGGCAGCGGCCTGGATGTTCTCGCGGTGCCGCGCGGCCCCGGCGGTGTGCGGCGCGCGCTCAACCGCCCGCGCGCTTGGCCTTCAAGCCTTCGGCCAGCAGCAGCGCCAGCACCTTGTCGGCGTGGTCGCCCTGCACTTCCAGCACACCGCTCCGGGCCGTGCCGCCGGCACCGCAGGCCGCGCGCAGGCGCTTGCCCAGGTCGGCCAGGGCCTCGGGCGGCAGCGGCAGCCCGCGCACCACGGTGACGGTCTTGCCGCCACGGCCCTGCTTCTCGCGCGTCACGCGCGCAATGCCGTCGCCGGCCGGCGCGGCCTGGGCCAGGGCCTTGCACAGGCAACCGGCCAGCGGCTGGCGGCAGGCCGGGCACATGCGGCCGGTGTCGGTGGAATAGACGAGGCCGCCGCCGTCGTTGGGGTTGCGCTTGTTCATGCCGCGTTTCTACCTCAGGGCGCGGCACTGTCCAGCGGCGCCAGCAGGCCGCGCAGGTCGTCTTCGCCGAACTTGGGCGCCAGCGCGGCGTCCTGCCCCAGCACGCCGTCGGCCAGCGCGGCCTTGCGCGCCTGCAGCGCCAGCAGGCGTTCCTCGATGCTGCCCTCGGCGACGAACTTGTAGACGAACACCGGCTTGTGCTGGCCGATGCGGTGGGCGCGTGCCGTGGCCTGGTCTTCCACCGCCGGGTTCCACCACGGGTCGAGGTGGATCACGGTGTCGGCCGCAGTGAGGTTCAGGCCCACGCCGCCGGCCTTCAGGCTGGCCAGCAGCAGCGGCACCTCGCCGGCCTGGAAGCGGCGCACGACCTCGCCGCGCTGCGCCGGCGGCACGTCGCCGCTGAGCAGCAGGTGGGGCCGCTGCAGCGCCTGCAGCTCTTCGATCACCAGGGCCAGCATCTCGGTGAACTGCGAAAACACCAGCACCTGGTGGCCTTCGTCCAGCAGTTCGGGCAGCATGGTCATCAAGAGCGCCATCTTGGCGCGCTCCATCGTGGCCGGCGTCCTGGCGCCCGCCCTGGGGCCTTTCACCAGGCGCGGGTCGCAGCACACCTGGCGCAGCTTCAGCAGCGCGTCCAGCACCGCAATCTGCGCGCCGGCAAAACCCTGCCTGGCCAGCACCTTGCGCACCTGCTCGTCCACCACCACGCGCACGCTTTCATAGAGCGCGCGCTGCTGGCCGAGCAGCGGCACGCGGCGCACCACCTCGGTCAGCGGCGGCAGCTCGGGCGCCACCTCGGCCTTGCGGCGGCGCAGGATGAAGGGGCGCACGCGGCGCGCCAGCAGGTCGGCGCGCGCGGTCTCGCCATTCGTCTCGATGGGCTTGCGCCACAGGCGCGCAAAGCTGCGTGCATCGCCCAGGAAGCCGGGCATCAGCAGGTCGAAGTGCGTCCACAGCTCGCCGAGGTGGTTTTCCAGCGGCGTGCCCGTCACGCACAGGCGGTGGCGCGCGCGCAATTGCCGCAGCGCGGCGGCGGCGCGGCTGCCGGCGTTCTTGGCGAACTGCGCTTCGTCCAGCACCAGCAGGTGCCAGGGCTGCGCGGCCAGCACCTCGATGTCGCGCCACACCAGCGCGTAGGTGGTGAAGACGAGGTCGTGCTCGCCGATGTGCGCAAACGCGGCGCGGCGGCGGTCACCCTGCAGCACCTGCACACGCAGGCCCGGCGCGTGGCGCGCGGTCTCGGCCTGCCAGTTGGCCAGCAGCGAGGTCGGCAGCACCACCAGCGCCGGCAAGTCCAGCCGCCCGGACTGCTTTTCGAGCAACAGATGGGCCAGCACCTGCGCGGTCTTGCCCAGGCCCATGTCGTCGGCCAGGATACCCGCCAGGCCCTGCGCGCGCAGGTACTGCAGCCAGGCCACGCCATGCAGCTGGTAGGGCCGCAGGCGCAGGCCCAGGCCGGCAGGCGCGGCCACCGCCGGCGGGCTGCCGGCGCCGCGCAGGCGCTGCGCCAGCAGCGCCAGGCCGGCATCACCCTGCAGCTGCCAGGCGCCGTCGCGGCCGTCGGCCGTGGCACGCGCGGCCATGCTGTCCGCCAGCGACTGCTGCAGCGCCTGCACGTTGGCGGCTTCCCAGGCCGAGAGCCTGATCGGCCCTTCGCTGCGCCGCGGGTCGGTCAGCAGGTCCAGCATCGCGCCGACGATGGCCTTCAGCGGCGCGGCGCGGGCCTCGATGCGCTTGCCGCCCGGCGCACGCAGCGTGACCAGCGCTTCGTCGTCGATGCGCGCCAGCTCGGCGGCCTGCAGCCAGCGCCGGTCGCGGCGCATCAGGTCGGCCAGCAGCGGCGCGAGGTCCAGGCTTTCGCCTTCCACCTCGATGCCCAGGCTCAGGCGCCATGAGCCTTGGCCGCCAGGCCCGAGCCAGAATTTCGGGCCGTGCAGCGCGGCCAGGGCCTGGCTGTCCGCGGCCCATGGCTCGATGCGCCCGGCCGGTTCACGCCCGGCCTCGTCAGCGTTCAGCAGCAGCTTCCAGCGCTGCACCGGCACGCTGAAGTGCGCAAAGCCCGGCAGCACCAGCACCTGCCAGCCCAGGGCCTGCAGGCGCGGCACCTGCTCGGCCCAGAAGTCGGGCCACTGCCCTTCTTCGGGCAGCGTCCACAGGTCGTCCAGACCGGCGGCGGCCTCGGGCGTGCGCCACTGCAGCGCGCGTTCGGGCAGCGGGCGCAAGGCGGTGGCCCACAGCTGCTCGGCGGCGTCGGCCTCGGCAGCCAGGTCGCGGCCCGGCGGCACCGGCCAGGGGCGGGCGTTCAGCAGCGTGGTCGGGGCCGGCAGGCTGAAGCCCGGCTGCGCCGTGCCCGCCACCGCGCCAGCGCCGGCACCTTCGCGCGCGCCCTCGGGCGCGTAGGTCCACGCCACCTCGGCCACCGTCAGCTGGGCCCCGCGCGGGCCGAAGCCCGCGACGGCGCGCGAGCCCAGCAGGCCGTCGCCGCGCGTCAGCGTGCGCAGCCGCAGGCGCGGGCGGAAGCGCGGCTGCAAGAGGGCGGCGCGGCCCGGGTCGGCTGCGCGCTTCAAGCCGTGCCGCCGCCCATCTACAGCCAGCCCGACCTGCGAAAGCGCCAGTACATGGCGCCGCACACGCCGCCGATGACGACCAGGGCCACGGCATAGCCGTGGGCCCATTTCAGCTCGGGCATGTGCTCGAAGTTCATGCCCCAGACGCCGACAAAAAACGTCGCCACGGCAAAGATGCCGGCCCAGGCGGCCAGGCGCTTGGTGGTGTCGCTGTCTTCGATGGTCACCATCGAGAGGTTCACCTGGATGGCCGTGGCGATGGTCTCGCGCAGGCTCTCCAGCGTGGCGTTGCAGCGCATCAGGTGGTCGTAGACATCGCGGAAATAGTCCTGGCTGCGTTCACACACCGCCGGCACGCGGCCGCCGTAGAGCTTGCCGGTGGCCTCCATCAGCGGCAGCACGGCGTGGCGCACGGTGCCGACACGGCGCTTGAGCTGGTACAGGCGTTCGATGTTCTGGCGCGCGCTGCCGGGCTCGAAGATCTTGTCCTCGATGGTCTCCAGCTCCTGCTCCATCATGTCGATGACGGGGAAGTAGCGGTCGACCACGGCGTCCATCAGCGCATAGAAGACGAAGCTGGCGCCGTGGCGCAGCAGGTGCGGCTCGCGCTCGGCGCGCGCTCGCACGCCCAGAAACCCCTGGGTGCTGCGGCTGCGCGCGCTGAGCACGAAGTTCGGCCCCACGAAGACCGCCACCTCGCCCACCTGCAGCGCATCGGTGGGCGAGTACTCCACCATGTGCATCACGGCGAACACGGTGTCGCCGTATTCCTCGATCTTGGGCCGCTGGTGGCCGTGGCGCGCGTCTTCCACGGCCAGGTCGTGCAGCCCGAACTGGGCCTGCATCTCCAGCAGCTCGGCGTCGCTGGCGTCCTTCAGCGCCACCCAGACGAAGCAGTCGGGCTGGCGCAGGTGCTCGCCGATCTGCGCCACCGGAATGTCAGCGAGCTTGGCGCCCTGCTGATAGGCCACACAGTTGATCAGCATCCCGCTGCAGCCTCCAGGTGGTCGCAGGCCAGGTGCGTCAGCAGCCGCACGCCCGTGACGAGGGCCGCTTCATCGACCAGAAATCGCGGCGAATGGTTGGGCGCGGCCGTCCTGGGGTCTTGCCCCGGCGGCACGATGCCGAGAAAGACGAACAGCCCCGGCACCACACGCTGGAAGAAGCTGAAGTCTTCCGAGCCGCTGACCTTGTTGATCATCTCCAGGCGGCCGGGGCCGGTCTCGGCCACACGCTGCAGCGTGGGCAGCATGGCCGTGGTGAGCGCGGGGTCGTTGACGGTGACGGGGTAGTCCTTGCGGATGCACACCGAGCAGGTGGCGCGTGAACCGCGCGCCACGGCCTCGGCCAGCGTCGTCACGCGCTCGTGCATCTCGTCGCGCATGCCTTCGTCGAAAGTGCGGATGGTGCCGCGCATCTCCACGCTTTCGGGGATGATGTTCTCGCGGTTGCCGCCCTTGATCATGCCGATGGTCAGCACCGCCGGCTCGTGCGTGAGGTCGAGCCCGCGGCTCACCACCGTCTGCAGGCCCAGCACCACCTGCGCGGCGGTGACGATGGGGTCCACGCCCAGCCACGGCGCGGCGCCGTGGGTCTGGCGGCCGTGCACGGTGATCTTCAGCCGGTCGGCGCTGGCCATGGTCGGGCCCGAGCGCACGCCCACCACGTTCACGGCCAGGCGCGAGGTGACGTGCAGGCCGAAGATGGCGCGCGGCGTCGGGTTCTGCAGCGCGCCCTCGGCAATCATCAATTTCGCCCCGCCTTCTTCGCCTTCTGGCGGCAGCTCTTCGGCGGGCTGGAAGATGAAGACCACGGTGCCGCGCAGCTGCGTGCGCAGCCCGGCCAGCAGCTGGGCCACGCCCATGAGGATGGCGACATGGCAGTCGTGGCCGCAGGCGTGCATCACGCCCACCTCCTCACCGTTCCACAGTGCCTTTGCTCTGGACGCAAAAGGCAGGTCCACCTCTTCCGTCACGGGCAGGCCGTCCATGTCGGCGCGCAAGGCCACCGCCGGGCCGGGCAGCGCGCCCTTGAGCACACCCACCACGCCGGTGTGCGCCACCTGCGTGCGCACCTCGTCGAAGCCCAGCGCCTGCAAGTGCGCAGCGACGATGCCCGCGGTGCGGAACTCGCGGTTGCCGAGCTCGGGGTGGGCGTGCAGGTCGCGCCGCCAGGCGATGACCTGGGCTTCCAGCGCCGCAGCGCCCTCGTCGAGGGCGGCAGCCAGGCTGGACATGGCGGGGGCTGGCGGCAAGCTCATGGCTGTGGGGCGGGCGTGGTGGTGAAAACCACGCTAGCACAGCTGACCCCCGGCAGGCCTACACCCGGCAGTCTTTCAACAGGGCCGAGAGCTTGTCGTCGCTGAGGCCGCCGTGTTCACACACCGTCAGCGCCATCGCGGCCAGCAGCAGAGCCTTCTTGTTGGCGCCACGGTCTTTCACGGCAGCCACCGCTTCCTGCCACGCGGCCTCGTCGAACTTGCCCGTGGGGCGGATGAAGCGGTGCTCGCTCTGGCCCACCTTCATGTGCGCGCCGGGACCGCCGTACTTGTGCACGTGCATGCCCTTGGCGCCAGCGCCGAGGTAGTAGCCGTGGTTGTCGTCGTCCACCTTGATCTTGCACAGCGCGGCGAACTCTTTCTTGAGCTCGGCCGAGGTGAACTTGGTGGCCTCGGGCGTGACCGCGGCCGAGGGCTGGCGCTTGACCTGCATGTGGGCGGCGCACAACCCGCCGCTGACGGCCATGTTCGGGCATTGCGTGCCCTCGTCGTCGTATTGAACGCATTGGCCCATCGCGGTCTCCACAAGAGTTTCGCTGCGTTTGCATGGTAAGTCTGCCAAGGCCCCCGGCCCAGGCCCGGCGTCCGTCAGAAGTCGGACAAGGCCGGCGTGTCCCGTGCCAGGGCCAGAAGCCCCAGAATCCTGGCTTCATGAACCCGAGGACAAGACTGTGGACCTGAAAGTGCCGATCGTGATCGTGGATGAGCTGAGCGACGAGGTCATCACCTCCACCGGCCTGCTGAACCTGGCCAGCGGCGAGATCGGCCGCGTGGAGTACCAGGACTACGACTTCGAGACCCAGGGCCTGCCCTTCGAGAACGAAGACTACGAATTCACCTGCGGCACGCTGTCGAACAACGGCAAGGACGTCGAGTTCCGCATCGACGTCAACACCGTCACCGGCCAGTACTCGGTGAGCGCCAGCGAACTGCTGGAGATCAAGGTGCGCGCCGCGGCCTTGTTCGCCGGCGTCAGCGGCCCCGCGCTGGCCGTGCACGCCTCGGTGCGCAGCCCGGCGGCCGCACCGGCCGCACCCGAAGCCAAGCCCAAGCCGGCGGGCCGCGGCGGGCGCGGCGGCAAGTTTCACTGAAGGGTTCGCGCAGCTTCCTGCGCCTGTTTGCGCACACGCGCAAGTCCGCGCTCAACCACGCAGCCTGCAGTTCGTGCCGCCCGGTCTGCGGCCTGTCGCAGGGTGCAGGGCCAGGCAGGCGGCGCCCGCACAATCGGCGGCTTTCCGCTCCGGAGCCGCCCCATGCACCACCGTTTCCTGCCCACGCTCTTGTCCACGCTCGTGGTCGCCGCCGTGCTGCCGCTGCACGCACAAACTGCCACCCCAGGCGCCGGCGCCGGCGTGCCGCTGATCGAGCGCGCCAAGTTGTTCGGCAACCCCACCAAGGCAGGCGGCCGCTTGAGCCCCGACGGCCGCTGGCTGAGCTGGGTGGCCCCCCGTGACGGCGTGCTGAACTTGTGGGTGGCCCCGCTGGACAAGCCCGAGCAGGCGCGCGCGCTCACCAACGAACGCAGCCGCCCCATCCGCAGCAGCTTCTGGTCGCCGGATTCCAGGACCCTGCTCTACGTCAACGACCAGGGCGGCGACGAGAACTTCCGCCTCTACGGCGTGGACGTCGCCAGCGGCGCACTGAAGAGCTACACGCCGTTCGAGAAGACCGTGGTGCGGATCATCGGCATCAGCCCGAAGGTGAAGGACCGCGTGCTCATCGGCCTGAACAACCGCGACCCGCGTTTTCATGACGTGCACAGCCTGAACCTCGCCACGGGCGAACTGACGCTGGTGCTGAAGAACGAAGGCTACGGCAGCTTCCGCGCCGACCGCGACCTGAACCTGCGCCTGGCCAGCCGGCCGAACGCCGCCGGCGGCAGCGACTACTTCCGCATCAGGGACAACAAGGTCGAGGCCACGCCGATGATCAGCGTGGGCCTGGAAGACAGCCAGACCACCGCGCCGCTGGGCTACACCGCCGACGGCAAGACGCTGTACTGGGTGGACGCGCGCGGCCGCGATACCGCCGCGCTGATGGCGCAGGACGTGGCCAGCGGCCAGATGAACCTGGTCGCGCAAGACCGCCGCGCCGACATCACCGACGGCCTTTTCGACCCGCAGACCGGCCGCGTGCAGGGCTACGCCGTCAACTACCTCAAGAGCGAGCCGGTGGCGCTGGACCCGGCGCTGAAGACCGACCTGGACTTCCTCACACGGGAGATCCCGGGCCAGTTCAGCATCTCCTCGCGCACCGAGGCCGACGACAAGTGGCTGGTGGCGGTGGACACCGTCACCGCGCCCGCCGCCGTGCACGTGTACGACCGCAAGGCGCGCAAGTTGAACCCGCTGTACGTGAGCCGCCCCGAACTGGTGGGCGCGCCGCTGGTGCCGATGCAGGCGCACGAGATCAAGTCGCGCGACGGCCTCACGCTGGTGAGCTACCTCACCGTGCCCGCGCAGGCCCAGCCCGACGCGCAGGGCAAGCCGCGCCAGCCCGTGCCCATGGTGCTGATGGTGCACGGCGGCCCCTGGGCGCGTGACGACTACGGCTACGACGCCTACCACCAGTGGCTGGCCAACCGCGGCTACGCCGTGCTGAGCGTGAACTTCCGCGGCAGCACCGGCTTCGGCAAGAACTTCGTCAACGCCGGCGACCTGCAGTGGGGCCGGAAAATGCACGACGACCTGCTCGACGCCGTGCAGTGGGCCGTGCAGCGCGGCGTGGCGCAGAAGGACAAGGTCGCCATCATGGGTGGCAGCTACGGCGGCTACGCCACGCTGGCCGGCCTGGCCTTCACGCCCAAGGAATTCGCCTGCGGCGTGGACATCGTCGGCCCGAGCAACCTGTTCACGCTGCTGGGCACCATCCCGCCCTACTGGGAAGCCTTCAAGAAGCAGCTCTACCGCCGCATGGGCGACCCCGGCACGCCGGAGGGCCAGGCGCTGCTGAAAGAGCGTTCGCCGCTGAACTTCGCGGCCAACATCGAGCGTCCGCTGCTCATCGGCCAGGGCGCCAACGACCCGCGCGTGAACGTGGCCGAGAGCGACCAGATCGTCGACGCGATGAAGGCCCGCAACATCCCCGTGACCTACATCGTCTTCCCCGACGAAGGCCACGGCTTTGCGCGGCCGGTCAACAACATCGCCTTCAATGCGGTGACCGAGAACTTTCTCGCGCGCTGCCTGGGCGGGCGCGCAGAAGGCATGGCCGATGCGCTGAAGCCGAGCACGGCGCAGGTGCGGCACGGCGCCGAATTTGCGCCCGGCCTGAAGGAAGCGCTGGCCGCGAAATGAGCCGCGCGCGGCGCGAGGGCTGCGGCCGTCAGTAGTGCGGCGGCAGTTCGTCGCGCAGGCTGCGAAAGGCGGGCTGCGGGGCTTCCATCGCCTGTTCACGCAGGCCCGCCAGCGCGCGCTGCAGCGCATCGATCTGCGCCTGCTGGCGCACCACCACCTCGTTCAGGCGGTCGAGCAGGTCTTCGCTGTAGCTGGCCTTGATCTCCAGTTCGGTGAGGCGGGCGTCGATGCGGTCTTCGGTGAGCGGGTCCATGGCGCAGGCATTCTGCCCTGCCTGCGGAGATGGCCAGGGGCAGGTGCACGCCCGTTGGTCACCGCTGGACGACCGCCACGGCGGCATGCAAGGCCGGGTGAAGGCCGGCCCTGTTCGCAGCAGGCCGGTGCAGGCGCTGTAAGAATGCCGCGGCCAGGGCGACGTCTGCGCGATGCCCCCTGGGTTCATGCTGAACGGAGCCTGCGTTATGTCCACCCACCCCACACGCCGCCAGGCCCTGGCCGGCCTCGCCGCGCTGGCCACGGTGCCCGCCGCATCGGCCCAGGCCGACACCGGCACGCTGCGCTTCGGCGTGGGCCTGTACCAGCCCGACAAGGAAAAGAACGACGCCACCTACCGCCCGCTGGCTGAACACCTCTCGCGCCAGCTGCGCCGGCCCGTGAAGCTGTACACCGTGGACACCTGGGAAGGCCTGGCCAAGAGCCTGGCCGCCGTGATGGGCCCCTGGGGTTATGTGCTGGCCAACCACGTGGCCGGCGCGCAGGCCGTGGCCACCATCCTCTACGACGGCAAGCCCGAGTACTTCGCCATCATGGTCACGCACCCCGGCTCGGGCATCAGGAGCATTGCCGACCTCAAGGGCAAGACCTTCGCCTTCGGCGACAAGGGCTCGACCTCGGGTTACCTGATCCCGGTGCACCATTTCCAGAAGAACAGGATCGACCCCGAGAAGTACCTCGGCCGCGTGCTCTACACGCGCCACCAGGCCATCGAGATGCAGGTCAGCCGCGGCGAGATCGACGCCGGGGCCGACTACAACCGCAACCGCGACGCGATGATTGCCGAAGGCCTGATCAAGGCCAGCGACAGCGTCGTGTTCTGGACCAGCGACCCGCTGCCGAACGACGCCCTCGCCGTGCGCGCCGAACTGGCCAAGGACACCGCCTTCGTGGCGCGCCTGCGCGCGGCGCTGGCCAGCGTGGGCCCGGAACTGGCGCGCACACCGGGCCTGCTGCCAGCCCGCTACACGGGCTTCGTGGCCAAGGACAACGCCTTCTACCGGCCCATCCGCGACGCCGGCCTGGCCACCGGCAAGCTGCCGGCGCAGTGAGCACGGCCGACCCGGCCCACACGCCCGCGGGCGCTGCGCTGGCCACGGGGCCTCAGGCACCCGGCAGGGCGCGTCGCGCGGCGCGCCCCTGGGCGCTGCCGGCGCTGCTGCTGGGCATGGCGCTGCTGGTGCTGGCCAGCCTGTTCACGCTGGCCGCCGAAGACGAACTGGGCCTGGGCCGCAAACCCTGGCAGAACCTGCAGCGCACGGTGGCCGAACTGTCGGAGCCCAGTGTCCTGCGCCTGTGGTTCGGCAACCCGCGCCTGGAAGTGCGTGACGGCGACGGCCGCGTGCTGCGCGTGGAAGACCAGCGCGAGACCGAAGCCACCTACCTGGCCGGCGTGGGCCGCGCGCTGTGGACCACGCTGCGCATCGCCACGCTGGGCACCGCGCTGGCGGCACTGCTGGCGCTGCCGCTGGGCCTGCTGGCGGCTCGCAACCTGCGCGCACCACGCCCGCTGGCCTGGGCCGCCAAGGGCGTGCTGAACACGCTGCGCTCCATCCACACGCTGGTCTTCGGGCTGCTGCTGGTGGGCATCGTGGGCCTGGGCGCCACGGCGGGCATCCTGGCGGTGGCGCTGCATTCGGCGGGCACCCTGGGCAAGCTGCTGGCCGAGAGCATTGAAACCCTGGACCCGGCCCCGGTGAACGCCGTCAGGGCGACAGGCGCCACCGGCGCCCAGGTGTTTTTCCTCGGCGTGTGGCCGGCGGTGCTGCCGCAGTTCGCCTCGCAGTCGCTGTACGTGTGGGAGTTCAACCTGCGCGACAGCACCGTGCTGGGCCTGGTGGGCGCGGGCGGGCTGGGGCTGCTGCTGAGCGAGGCGATGTCGCTCTTCCAGTGGGGCCGGCTGGCCACGCTGCTGCTGGCCATCGTGGCGATGGTGACGCTGCTGGACGCGCTGAGCCGCGCCGTGCGGCAGAGGCTGGTGTGATGCCCGGCCACGCGCCCGTCATGGCAGTGGCTGTAGGCGCCGCTGAAGGCAACGCTGACGGCACCGCTCGCGAAGCCGTCATCGAAGCCGTCATTGAAGCCCGGGGCCTGCAGGTGCGCGCCAGCAGCGCCGCCAGCGCGCCGGTGCTGCTGCGCGAACTGGCCTTCAGCATCCAGCCCGGCGAACGGGTGGCGCTGGTGGGGCACAACGGCGCCGGCAAGAGCAGCCTGCTGCGTGCACTGACGGGTTTTGCGCCGGTGCACCAGGGCCGGCTGCGCGTGCTGGGCATGAGCCTGGACGGCGACACGGGGAGTGGCCGCGCCGCCGCGCCGCTGCGCCGCCTGCGCGCGCGCGTGGCCCAGGTGCACCAGGGCCTGCACCTGGTGGGGCGCCTGAGCGCGCTGGACAACGTGCTGATCGGCGGCGCCGCGCGCCACCCATCACCCTGGAGCTGGCTGCGCCGTTGGCCCGCGGCCGAACGCGCGGCCGCGCGCGAGGCCCTGGCCTGGGTGGGCCTGGCGCACGCCGCGGCGCGCCGCACCGATGAACTCTCGGGCGGTGAACGCCAGAAGGTGGCGCTGGCGCGTGCGCTGCACCAGCGCCCCGCGCTGCTGCTGGCCGATGAACCCACCGCCAGCCTGGATGCCGACGCCGCCGACGAGGTGGTGGCGCTGCTGAACCGCGCCGTGGCCGAACGCGCCGCCACGCTGGTGTGCGTGGTGCACGACCTCGACCTGGTGCCGCGCCTGGCGCAGCGCGCCATCGCGCTGCGCCACGGGCGCGTGGTGGCCGACCTGGCCGTGAACGCCCAGACGCCGGCCGTGCTGCGCGGGCTGCTGAAATGACCGATCCCGCAGCCGAGCCCGGCCCGGGCCGCAGCTGCCCGCTGCGCTACCGCTACGGCGCGGCGGCGCTGGCCAGCGCCCCGGAAACCGCGACCGACACGCTCTACGTCGTCGGCGGCCTCTACGGCAACCTGTGCGCGCTGGACGCCGTGGAAACACTGGCCAGCGCGGAAGCCGGCGCGCCGCGCCTGTGCTTCAACGGCGACTTCCACTGGTTCGACATCCACGACGCCGTGCACGCTGAGATCAACCGCCGCGTGCTGGCGCACGACGCGCTGCAGGGCAATGTGGAAGCCGAATTCGGCAGCGCCGATGACGAAGCCGGCTGCGGCTGCGCCTACCCCGAGACCGTGGACGCGGGCGTCGTGCAGCGGTCCAACCTCATCCACCGCGAGCTCAAGGCCACGGCCGCACGCCAGCCGGCCGCGCTGGCGCAGATACAGGCGCTGCCGATGTTCCGGCGCTACCGCGTCGGCGCCAGCCGCGTGGGCGTGGTGCACGGCGATGCCGAGTCACTGGCCGGCTGGCGCTTCGACGTGGCCGCGCTGGACGACCCCGCCGCCCTGCCGTGGCTGCAGCAGGTGTTCACCGCAGCGCAGGTGGACATCTTCGCCAGCAGCCACACCTGCCTGCCCGCGCTGCGCACGCTGGTGCGTGCGCCGGCTGCGGGCACCAGCCTGGCCGCAGTGGCGAACAACGGCGCCGCCGGCATGCCTAACTTCGCAAATGATCCGAGAGGCCTGTGCACCCGCATCGCCACCACGCCCGCGCCGGGCACGGCCTTGATCGAGCAACAGGTGGGCGGGGTCTACGTGGCCCTGCTGCCGCTGGCCAGCGACGCACCGCGCTGGCTGGCTGAATTTGAAGCGCAGTGGCCGCCGGGCTCACCGGCACACCAGAGCTACTTCGAGCGCATCACGCGCGGGCCGGGCTACAGCGTCGCGCAGGCGGGTCCGCGGCAGCTCGGCTGAGGTCGGACGGCGCCTGGCGCCGCGGTGTCGTGGCGCCGTCACTGCGGCCTCGGCCCGCATGCCGAACCTGCCCCGCGACGCGGCCGCGGGATGACCCCACGGGCACAGGCACTGGCCATCGGTGGGATAACTGCGCCCGGGCCGGCACGCTGGTGCGGCCGGCCCGCCTGATGCAGCGAAGCCCCCCATGATCTTGTCTTTGGCAGTCCTGAGCACGGCCCTCTTGTTCGGCGGCATGACGCTGTACGCCTTCGGCTTTGCCGCCTTCCTGTTCACCGCCCTGCCTGCCAAGACCGCCGGCGAGGCCCTGCGGCGCGCCTTCCCGTGGTTTTATGCCTTCGTCATCGCCACGGCGGCGCTGGCGGCGCTGTTCTGGTGGCCCCACAACACCGTGTCTGCCGCGGTGATGGCCGCGGTGGCCCTGTCCACGGTGCCGGTGCGGCAGGCGCTGATGCCGGCCATCAACCGCGCCACCGACGCCGGCCAGCGCCAGCGTTTCAAGTGGCTGCATGGCCTGTCGGTGGTGGTCACGCTGGCCCACATCGCCGCCAGCGGCTGGCTGCTGGCCGGCCTCGCCTGACACCGCCTGGCACCGCGCCGCCAGGCCACCCGACCCCCGAAACCCGACATGTCGCGCCGCAACTCGCCCAACGACATCGCCGATCTGGGTGAACTCAGCCGGCTGCCGGACTTTGTCTTCGACAAGCGGCAAGGGCAGCGCGCCGCGGCGAAAAAACACCGGCGCAACCGCCACTACGAAAAGCAGTTCATCCGCAACACCCTGGCCCACCTGCCGCGCCCCGCGCCGGACGGTGCGGAGCCGCGGGAACCCGAGGCCTGAAACCACCCCATGTCACTCACACCGATCCAGAAAACGAGAAACAAGCTGGCCAGGATCTACGGCCTCGGCATCCTGGCCTTCTCGGGATTCTTCGCGGCGCTCACGCTGCTCGTCATGTTCCTGGAACGGGTGAACCTGGGCTAGCGCCTGCGCCTGGGGCTGTACGCAAGCCAGGCGCGGGCCGGTTCCCAGGGCGCTGCCAGGCGCCCGCTGGCTCTCAAGGCGCGGCCGGCGCCACCTTCATGCCCATCGTGTAGGCGATGAAGGTCAGCATGTCGGCGCGCTCCTCGATGATCTTGCTGCTGGGCTTGCCCGCGCCATGCCCGGCATTGGTCTCGATGCGGATGAGCTTGGGCGCCGCGCCGGTGTCGGCGGCCTGCAGCGCGGCCGCGTACTTGAAGCTGTGCGCGGGCACCACGCGGTCGTCGTGGTCGGCCGTCATCACCAGCACCGGCGGGTACTTCTTGCCGGCCTGGATGTTGTGCAGCGGCGAATAGGCCTTCAGCGCCTTGAACTGCGCGGCGTCGTCGGACGAGCCGTAGTCGCTGACCCAGGCCCAGCCGATGGTGAACTTGTGGAAGCGCAGCATGTCCATCACGCCCACCGCGGGCACGGCAGCGCCGAAGAGTTCGGGCCGCTGGTTCACCACCGCGCCCACCAGCAGGCCGCCGTTGCTGCCGCCGTTCACCGCCAGCTTGGCCGGGCTGGTGATCTTCTGCGCGATGAGCCATTCGCCCGCGGCGATGAAGTCGTCGAAGACGTTCTGCTTCTGCAGCTTGGTGCCGGCCTCGTGCCAGGCGCGGCCGTATTCGCCGCCGCCGCGGATGGCGGCCGTGACGTAGACGCCGCCCATCTGCATCCAGGTGGCCGCCGTCACGTTGAAGGCCGGCGTGGTGGGCACGTTGAAGCCGCCGTAGCCGTACAGCAGCGTGGGGTTGCTGCCGTCCAGCTTCAGGCCCTTGCGGTGGCCGATGAAGACCGGGAAGCGGGTGCCGTCCTTGCTGGTGACGAAGGCACGGCGCGTTTCGTAGTCGTTGGGGTCGAAGGCGGTCTTGGGGCGCTTGAAGAGCGAGGTCTCGCCCGTCTTCATGTCCAGCCGCAGGATGTCGGCCGGCGTCACCAGGCTGGTGTAGCTGAAGAAGGTTTCGTCGTCGTTCCAGCGGCCGCCAAAACCCGTGGCCGAGCCCACGCCGGGCAGCGCCAGTTCACGTTGCAGCTGGCCGTCGGCCGTGTGCACGCGCACCAGCGTCGAGGCATCACGCAGGTAGCGCAGCACGTAGCGCCCGCCCACGGCGGTGGCGCCCACCAGGGTGTCCTTGGCCTCGGGCACCAGGGTCTGCCATTGCGGTTCGGTGCGCGGCTCGGTGCGCGCTTCCGCCTGCGGCTGGCCCAGGTGCCCGCGCAGGTCGACCACCAGCAGCTGGCCATTGGGCGCGCCGCGGTCGCTGCGCAGCACCAGGCGCGAACCGTCCAGTGCCAGCGGCAGGTACTGGGCGTCGAAGGCCAGGGTCAGCGGCGTCGGGCGGCCACCGCGGTAGGCGCCACCTTCCAGCGGCAGCAGCATCAGCCCGTTGCGGCGGCCGGTGCCGTTGCTCACGCTCACCATCAGCAGCTTGCCGTCGTCGCTGACGCTGGCGCCGAAGCCCCATTGTTTTTCTTGCGGGTTGTCCAGCACCAGCACGTCGGCCGACTGCGGCGTGCCCAGGCGGTGGTAGTACAGCTTCTGGAAGTAGTTGACGCCGCTCAGCGCCATGCCGGGCTTGGGTTCGTCGTAGCGGGCATAGAAGAAGCCCTGGCTGTCGGGGGTCCAGACGGCACTGCTGAACTTCACCCAGTCGATGGTGTCGGGCAGGTCCTGGCCCGTGGCCAGGTCGCGCACGCGCCAGACCTGCCAGTCGGAACCGGCCTTGGCCACGCCATAGGCCAGCCGCTTGCCGTCGCGGCTGGGCACGGTGCCGGTCAGGGCCACGGTGCCGTCCTTGCTCAGGCTGTTCGGGTCCAGCGCCACGGTGGGCACGGCGCGCAGCGAGCTGGCCGTGTACAGCACCGCCTGCTGCTGCAGGCCGTCGTTGCGTGTCCAGAAATAGCGGCCGCCTTCCTTGAAGGGCACGCCATATCGTTCGTAGTTGAACATCGCCGTGTACAGCTGGCGCGTGGGCAGGCGCTGCGGCATGGCGGCAAAGTACTTTTCAGTGACGGCGTTCTGCGCCTGCACCCAGGCCTTGGTCTCGGTGCTGTTGTCGTCTTCCAGCCAGCGGTAGGGGTCGGCCACGCGGGTGCCGTGGTAGGTGTCGGTGTGGTCCACCGTGCGCGTGGCGGGGTAGCTCAGGGGCTGGGCCTGCAGCGGCAGGCAGGCCAGGGCCAGCAGCACCGGCGCGGCCAGTTTCAACAGGGCGGATGTGGGGTTCATGCAGCGTTGTGGTGGGCTATGAAGGGCCGCATTGTGCGGCGGAAGCCGCCGCCTCAGGGCAGGGCCAGGCCGGCGCCCTGCCACACCGCGCGCGCGGCCTCGCTGCGCAGGTGAACCAGGAATTCGGCGGCCACGGCCGCATGGGCACTGCCGGTCGCGACGAAGGCGCCATAGCGGATGGGCGTGGTGGTGGCCAGGGTCTGCACGGTGCGCACGCGCGGGCTGGCGGCGGCGTCGCTGGCGTAGACGAAGCCGGCGTCCACATCACCCTGGACCACCAGCGCCAGCACCTCGGCGCCGCCTTCGGCCTGCACCAGCTTGCGCTGCAGCGAAGGCCACAGGCGCTGGGCGTTGATGGCTTCACGCGCATAACGCCCCAGCGGCACGGTGTTGACGCGGCCGATGGCGATGCGCTGCACTTCAGGGCGCGCCAGGTCGGTGAGGCGCTGCACCGGCACGCCGGCCGCCGCCGGCACCACCAGCACCAGGCTGTTGCCGGCGAAGGCGCTGCGCAGCTCGGGCCGCAACAGCCGGCGCTGCACACCCAGCGCGGCGGTTTCCGCGTCGGTGCCGGCCAGCACGTCCAAGCGCGTGGCCGATTCCGGGTTGGCCATCTGCGCCAGCAGCGCGCCCGGCTCGCCACCCACCAGCACCACGCGCCAGCCGGGCCGGGTGGCTTCGAAGCTGCGCGCGACCTCGGCCATGGCCTTCAGCAGGCTGGTGTCGGTGGCGACGGTGAGGGTGCGGGCCTGGGCCTGGCCCCAGGCCGGCAGTGCGGCGGCCACGCCCACCGCACCAAGGCAGAGCAGGCGGCGCCTGGGACCCGGCTCGTCCAACATGCCGCGAGCCTAAGGCAAACACGCCGCCGTGCCTGCCGCCCGGCGAAGGCCCTGCCCAGCCTGTGCCCGGCGCGGGCTCAGGCGGCCCTTCATGCCGCCTTCATGCCGCCTTGATGCCGCCCTCGGCCACCTTCAGGCCGCGTCGGCGCTGGCTTGCACGGGCCGCGCGAGCCGGTAGCCCGCACCGCGCACGGTTTCCACCATGCTGGCGCAGCCGGCCACGGCGAGGGCTTCGCGCAGGCGCTTGACGTGCACGTCGACGGTGCGCTCCTCGATGAAGACATGGTCGCCCCAGACGCGGTCCAGCAGCTGCGCGCGCGTGTGCACGCGCTCGGGGTGGTTCATCAGGAAGCGCAGCAGGCGGAACTCGGTGGGGCCCAGCTTCACCACCGTGCCGCTGGCCGACACCCGCATCGTGGCCGGGTCCAGCACCAGCGCGCCCACCTGCACCGCGGTGTCCAGGCTCTGCGGCGCCTTGCGGCGCAGCACCGAGCGGATGCGCGCCACCAGCACGCTGGGCGAAAAGGGCTTGGCCAGGTAGTCGTCGGCACCGCTGTCCAGGCCCTGCACCATGTCGCGCTCTTCGCTGCGGGCGGTGAGCATCACGATGGGCAGGTCGCGCGTGCGCAGGTCGCGGCGCCAGCGCTGCGCCAGCTGCAGGCCGCTTTCGCCGGGCAGCATCCAGTCCAGCAGCACCAGGTCGGGCAGGGCCAGGCGGATGGCGGCTTCGGCCTCTTGTGCACTGCCGGCCCCCTGCACCTCGTGCCCGTCGTGGCGCAGGTTCAGCATGATCAGCTCGGCGATGGCGGCTTCGTCTTCGACAACCAGGATGCGGGCCATGGGAAGGTTCTCGGTGAAGGAACGCGGGCGGCGCTCAGGCGGTGGTCAGGCGGGGACCAAGCGGGGATCAGGCAACGACGGATTCGACATCGCCCATCGGCGTGTGCCGCACGTCGGTGCCCTTGACGACGTAGATCACCTGCTCGGCCAGGTTCTTGGCGTGGTCGCCCACACGTTCGATGGCCTTGGCCACGAACACCAGGTCGATGCTGGCCGAGATGGTGCGCGGGTCTTCCATCATGTAGGTCACCAGCTTGCGCATCAGGCCGTCGAATTCGACGTCGATCTCGTTGTCCTTCTTCATCACTTCCAGCGCGGCAGCCGCGTCCAGGCGTGCAAAGGCGTCGAGTGACTTGCGCAAGAGCGCGATGGCCAGGCTGGCCTCGAAGGAGATGTCGCCCACCGGCAGGCGCAGCTTGCTGCTGATGCCGCTGTTCATCAGGCGCTGCATGGTGCGGGCGATGCGCGCGGCTTCGTCGCCCACACGCTCCAGGTTGCCGATGGTCTTGCTGATGGCGATGAGCAGGCGCAGGTCGCGCGCGGTGGGCTGGCGGCGCGCGATGATGGTCGAGAGGTCGCGGTCGATCTCGACTTCCATCTGGTTCACGCGCTCCTCGGAGCGCAGCACCTGGCTGGCGGTTTCGCCGCTGGCATGCGTCAGCGCGTACACCGCCTGCACAACCTGAGATTCCACCAGGCCGCCCATTTCCAGCACGCGCGAGGAGATGCCGCTGAGCTCCGTATCGAACTGGGTGGAGATGTGTTTGTCGCTCATGGAAACTCGCTTCAGGACCTGCACGCATCTTGCGACAAGGCTGTGACAGGGCGATGACGGTGGCGCGGGTGGTTAGCATCCCGGCCATGAGCATCCAGTGGTTCCCCGGTCACATGCACACCACGCGCCTGGCGATGGTGGAGCGCATCAAGTCGGGCATCGACGTCGTCATCGAACTGCTGGACGCGCGCCTGCCCGGCAGCAGCGCCAACCCCCTGCTGGCCACGCTGACGGCCGGCAAGCCGGCGCTGAAGCTGCTGAACAAGCAGGACCTGGCCGACCCCGCGCGCACCGAGGCCTGGCTGGCGCACTACAACGCGCTGCCCGACACGCGCGCCATCGGCCTGGACGCCAGCGAGGCCGCGCCCGCGGCGCGCCTGCTGCAGGCCTGCCGCGCGCTGGCACCGCTGCGCGGTGGCATGGTCAAGCCGCTGCGCGTGCTGATCTGCGGCGTGCCCAACGTGGGCAAGAGCACGCTGATCAACACGCTGGTCAGGCGCAAGGCCACCAAGACCGGCGACGAGGCCGGCATCACCAAGACCGAACAGCCGATTGCGCTGGCCAGCGACGTGACGCTGTACGACACGCCCGGCCTGCTGTGGCCGCGCATCACGGTGGCCGAGAGCGGCCTGCTGCTGGCCGCCAGCGGGGCGGTGGGCCGCAACGCCTATGACGAGCAGGAGGTGGCGCTGGCGCTGCTGGAACGCCTGCAGGCCGGCTACCCCGCGGCGCTGGCCGCGCGCTACAAGCTGGCCGCCACGGAAGACGCGGCGGCGCTGGCGGCCCTGCCCGCCGACCACCTGCTGGAGCGCATCGCGCGCCAGCGCGGCTACATCGGCAGCGGCGCGGTGCCGAACCTGCAGAAGGCTGCCGAGGCGGTGCTGAACGACTTCCGTTCGGGCGCCGTCGGCCGCGTGACGCTGGAAACACCGCAAGAGCACGCGGCCTGGGTCGCCACCTCCTTGCTGCGTGAAGCCGAACGCAGCGCGAAGAAGGCCGCGCGGCCGACCAACACCAAGAAGAAGCCGCCGAAGAGCTCGCGCCCGCCGCAGCCCGAAACGCCGTGAGCGACGCGGCATGAAGGCCGATCGAAAGGCCGGCACGGCGGCAGGCTCGGCGGCGGGCCGGCATGCCTCCTTGCGCGTGGTGGCGCCGATGGCCGGGCTCACTGCGGCCGGCATGCTGGCGATGGACCTGGTGCTGCCGGCGGTGCCCACGCTGCAGGCCGAACTGGGTGTCAGCGTGGCCGCGGGCCAGGCCACGCTGAGCGTGTTTCTGCTCGCCCTGGCGGTCTCGCAGCTGCTGTGGGGCGAGGTCTTCACGCGCCGCGGCCCACGCCGCACCGCGCTGCTGGGCGCGCTCTTGCTGCTGGCCGGCACGGCCGGCTGCGCGCTGGCGAGCGACATCACGCCGCTGTTGTGCTGGCGCTTCGTGCAGGGCCTGGGCGCGGGCGCGGCCACGGTGGTGGCGCCCAGCGTCATCCGCGCCAGCCTGCCGGCGCACGAGGCGACGCGCGGCCTGGGCTGGGTCGCCATGATCGAGTCGCTGGTGCCGGCCTGCGGCCCGGTGCTGGGCGCGGCCCTGCTGCTGCTGGCCGACTGGCGCGGCCTGTTCTGGGTGCTGCTGGCGGCCACGCTGGCACTCACGCCCTGGGCGCTGGCGGCCACGCCGCGTGCGCTGCCCGGCGTGCACGCGCACGAACGCGCCAGCCACGCCGCGCTGCTGCGCAACCCGCGCTTCACGCGGCCGGCGCTGGCCCATGCGCTGGCCTTTGCCGCGCTCTTCACCTTTGTCGCCAGCGCGCCGCAGATGCTGCGCCTGAGCCTGGGCTGGGGCCCGCAGGCCTTCGCCGCGCTGCAGGCCGCCGGCGTGCTGGCCTTCCTGGGCAGCACCTGGCTCAGCGGGCGTCTTTCGCACCAGCAGCCGCAGCGTTACCGCCCCGAGGCCCTGGCCCGCGCCGGTGCCTGGGGCCAGGCCGCGCTGACGGCCGCGTGGGCGCTGGCCGGGCTGGGGCTGGCGCCCGGCGTGTGGTTCTTCGGCGTCTTCTGGGTGTTGTTCTGCGGCCTGCTGGGCGTGCGCGGGCCGGCCACCATGGCCCTGGCGCTGGCGCTGCCTGCCGCGCAGATGGGCCGCGCGGCGGCCCTGCTGATGCTGGCCGTGCTGGGCCTCTCGGCCGCCGCCGCACAGGCCGTGGCGCCGCTGCTGGAGGCCGCGCCCGTGGGCGCCGTGGCGCTGTGCATGGCGGCCTGCTGCGCCGCCAGCCTGTGGGTGCTGGGGCCGGCAGCCGGCCCGGCAGCGCCGAGACCACCCCATCAGCCTGCACCGGCGTCGTCGGTCCGATCGTCAGGTGGCCCACAGGCTTGAAGACGCCAGGGCACGGGGGGACAGCTCGTCGGCATCGACAGCCTGGCTGCGGGTCGGCGCGGTTTCACTGCCCGCTCGGCATCGCGGTGCTGTAATCAACCCTGACCCGCAGCTTGCCATGCGTGCAGACCCCGTCCCCAGCAGCCCCACCGACCACCGCGTCGGCGGCCCCGGCGAGACACCCTGATCCCCAGACTGCCGGAGACAAGACCCCATGTCCCATCATTTCAGCTTGCCCGCGCCCGCAAAGACCCACGCCGTCGTGGTGGGTGGCGGCATCATGGGCGCCGACGTGGCGCTGGTGCTGGCGCGAGCCGGCTGCCACACCACCGTCGTCGAACAGGGCGCAGCGCGCCGCGCCGCCTTGCCGGCCCACTTCGAAGCCGGGCTGAAGCAGCAGGACGCCGAACGCTGGGCCGGCCGCACCCGCACGGTGGCGGCGCTGGCCGATCTGTCGGCCGAAGACTGGCAGCGCATCGACCTCGTCATCGAATGCATCCCGGAAAAGCTGCCGCTGAAGCAGGCGCTGTTTGCCGATCTGGTGCAGCGGGCGCGGCCCGATGCCGTGCTCACCAGCAACAGCAGCAGCTTCCCCATCAGCGCCATCGCGCAGGGCCTGCCCACGCGTGAGCGCATGCTGGGCCTGCACTTCTTCATGCCCGCGCACCTGGTGCCGCTGGTGGAGGTGGTGTGGAGCGCAGACACCGCGCCCGCCGCGGCCGAGGCCCTGGGCGCCTTCATGCGCCGCTGCGGCAGCGTGCCGGTGCAGGTGAAGAAGGACCTGCCGGGCTTCCTGGCCAACCGGCTGCAGCACGCGCTGGCGCGCGAGGCCTTCGCGATGATCGACGCCGGGGTGGCCACGCCGGAAGACGTGGACGCCGCGGTGCGCTTCGGCTTCGGTTTCCGCTTCCTGGCCGCCGGGCCGGTGATGCAGCGCGACCATGCCGGCATCGACACGCACTGCGCGGCGGCTGCGACGATGTACCCCTCGCTGGCCGCCCACACCGTGCCGGCCGCCGCGCTGAGCGAGCGTGTGGCGCGGGGCGAACTCGGCATGAAGTCGGGCCAGGGCTTCTTCGCCTGGCCGCCCGAGGCCATCGCGGCCGAACGCGCGCGCTACGACACGCTGCTGCGTGCCGGCCTGGAGTTGCTGAAGGCCGAACTGCCGCCCGTCGACCCGGGCGAATAGGCGCCCGGCGGCTTCAGGCGCGCGGCACACGCGCGCCGCTGGCCGGCGGCATCAGGAAGTCGAAATCGGCGCCCCGGTCGGCCTGCGTCACGCTCTGCAGGAAGAGCTTGCGGTAACCGCGCTGCGCCGTCGGGGGCGTCACTGGCGCCGCGGCGGCCCGCCGCGCCAGTTCTTCTTCGCTGACGCACAGCGTGATCTCGCGCCGCGCCACGCTCAGGCGGATGCGGTCGCCGTTCTGCACCCAGGCCAGCGGGCCGCCGACGGCGGCTTCGGGCGTGACGTGCAGCACGATGGTGCCGAAGGCCGTGCCGCTCATGCGGCCGTCGCTGATGCGCACGATGTCCTTCACGCCGGCGCGCAGCAGCTTCTTCGGGATGGGCAGGTAGCCGGCCTCGGGCATGGCCGCGCCCTTGGGGCCGATGTGCTTGAGCACGAGGATGTCGTCGGCCGTCACGTCCAGCTCGGGGCTGTCGATGCGCGCGGCCATGTCGGCGGCGTTCTCGAAGACCACGGCGCGGCCTTCGTGCTCCATCAGCCGCGCATCGGCAGCGCTCTGCTTGATGATGGCGCCGCCCGGCGCCAGGTTGCCGCGCAGCACGGCAATGCCACCCTGCGGGTAGATGGGCCTGCTGCGCGGACGCACCACGCTCTGCGCAAAGCCGGGGCCGGCGGCCTCGATCTCTTCGCCCAGCGTGCGGCCGGTCACCGTCAGCGCGTCCAGGTGCAGCAGCGGCTTGAGTTCACGCAGCAGCGTGGCCATGCCACCGGCGGCGTGGAAGTCTTCCATGTAGTGCTCGCCGCTGGGCTTGAGGTCCAGCAGCACGGGCGTTTCGCGGCCCATGCGGTCGAGCGCGTCGAGGTCGACCTGCAGGCCCATGCGCCCGGCCATCGCGGTGAGATGCACGATGCCGTTGGTGCTGCCGCCTATGGCCAGCAGCACGCGCATGGCGTTCTCGAAGGCCTTCTCGGTCAGGATCTTGTCGATGCCCAGGCCGCTGCGGGCCATCTGCACGGCCTGCGCGCCGGTCAGCTCGGCAATGCGCACGCGGTCGGCCGTCACGGCCGGCGGGCTGGCGCCGCCGGGCACCGTCATGCCCAAGGCCTCGGCGATGCAGGCCATGGTGCTGGCCGTGCCCATCACCGAGCAGGTGCCGACACTGGCGACGAGCTCGGAATTCACCTCGGTGACTTCGGCCTCGTCGATGTCGCCGGCGCGGAAGCGGCCCCAGTAGCGGCGGCAGTCGGTGCAGGCGCCGACACGCTCACCACGGTGGCTGCCCGTCAACATCGAACCGGTGATGAGCTGGATGGCGGGCAGGCCGGCCGAGGCCGCGCCCATCAGCTGCGCCGGCACGGTCTTGTCGCAGCCGCCGATCAGCACCACGGCGTCCATCGGCTGGGCGCGGATCAGCTCCTCGGTGTCCATGGACATCAGGTTGCGCAGGTACATGCTGGTGGGCTGCGAAAAACTCTCGTGCAGCGAGATGGTGGGGAAGTCCATCGGCAGGCCGCCGGCCAGCATCACGCCGCGCTTCACCGCCTCCATCAGCGCCGGCATGTTGCCGTGGCAGGGGTTGTAGGCGCTGGCGGTGTTGGTGATGCCGATGACCGGCCGCGCCAACGATTCGTTCGTGTAGCCCGCGCCCTTGATGAAGGCCGTGCGCAGGAAGAGCGAGAAGCCGGTGTCGCCGTAGTTCGTCAAGCCGCGACGCAGGCCCTGCACCGATGCGGGTTCGTCGGAATTCGGGAGTTGAGGCGTTGGGTCTTCGGGCTTCATTGGGGGCTATCGGGTGGGTGTCGATAATGGATTCTCGCCCTCGCACCAAGAACACCGGAGACCGCCCATGAAGTTTGCCCCCCGCCCGACCCTGCGCTTCACCCTGCGCCGCACCCTGCTGGGCGCCGCCGCGCTCGCCTTCATGGCGCTGGCCGCCCCCGGTGCCGC
>LNFM01006890.1_pt1 | contig 40462 bp, 40 predicted proteins | sample 596031 | NCBI WGS metagenome assembly LNFM01 (sample SAMN04254537, study PRJNA301005) | activated carbon metagenome | isolation source: dual media filters at the Ann Arbor, Michigan drinking water treatment plant | place: USA: Ann Arbor | reverse complement strand
GCCGATCCGCGCCCGGTCGTTCGACCTCGCTCCCGGCACCACCGGCTCCGCCACCCTCGTGCTCCCCGCCCAGGTCCGCCGTCAGCTCGCACGCCGGGGGCAGCTGCCGGTCACCGTGACGATCCGGCCGCGGGGCGGGACCGTCGCGCGGTCACGGGTCGTGCTGCGCACCCTGCCGCGCACGACGCGCGCCACCGGCGCGGGCGCGGTGCGCGTCCTGGTCGACGTGCCGCCCCAGGCCGTCGCCGCGCGCCCGGCGACGGTCCAGCTGCGCCTCGGGCGCACCGTCGTGGCCCGGCGCGACGCGCGCACCCGGCCCGGCCGGGTCGTGCCCGTCGCCCTGCGGCTCACGCCGGCCGCCCGCACGCGACTGCAGCGGGCCGGCAGCCTGCGCCTGACGCTCCGGGTCGTCCACCGCGACGCGGCCGGACGCCCCGTCGTACGGGTCCGCCCCGTCACCGTGCAGAGGGCGGCGACCTAGCGGCCCCGCCCCCCGGGCCCCCTCAGCGGCGGCCGATCCGGGGGAGCGTCGCGGTCATCCATCCCGCGCGGATGCGGACCCATGACCGCAGGCGCGCCGCCTCCGCGAGGTACGCGCCCCGCAGGGCCGCGTCGGAGGACGACGCGGACAGGGGGGTGAAGCCGAGGACCGGCCAGCGACGGAGGTTGCGCACCTGGGCGCTCTGCAGGGCGCGGGCGTCCCGGGTGATCGCGGTGAGCGTCCGCGCGAGGAAGCCGTCGCGGCGCAGCTGCGCCCACCGGGTCACGAGGGCCTGCCGGAACGCGCCGTCGGCGTACCAGCGGCTCACCCACCGCCGGTCGCAGAGGGAGCAGCCGCGGGCGGGCAGCAGCCCCGCGGGGTTGCCCATCGACAGGTCGAAGTCCCACGCCGGGCCCATCGCGAGGCGCCCCTCGGGGCCCTCGTGCAGGAACGTGCTCGCGTTGAAGGCGTCGTAGTTGCGGAACAGCTCGTAGAGCAGGACGTAGTCGACCGCCGAGGCCTCGTCCATGTGGGCGCGCCAGCCGCGGGTGGGGTGGCGGAAGTCCTTCGCGTAGAGGGCACGCTCGAACGCGCCGACCGCGCGGGTGACGGCGCGCGCCTCGGCCGTGGTCATGTCCTCGCGGCCGGGGTCGTCGAAGATGATCGGGGTGCGGGTGACGGGGGTGCGGAAGTACCGGTCGCCGGGGTCGAGCTTGCCGTTCGTCGTGTACTCGAGCAGGAAGCCGTCGTCCTCGTCGGTGGGGCCGTCGACGCGGTCGCCGTCGAGCTTCAGCTTCTCCATCAGCACGTACACGCCGTGGTACCGGCCGTTCAGGACGACCTCGACGTAGCGGGTGCGGCTCGCGTAACGGCCCATCTCCCGGGCCGCGCGGTACGCGACGACGTTGCGCATCAGCGACCCGTCGTTGTAGGCGGCGTAGAGGATCCAGTCGTTCTCCTCCGGCAGGCCGAGGAGGGACACGTTGCGGTTGTCCCCCGACGCGGTGACCGTCTCGAACCCGAACTGCTTCTTCGGGAACCGCTGGGACGACTGCCCCCGGACCTCGATGCCGATGCGGCCGTCGTAGACCGTCGGCCGTCCCGCCGGCGTGTTGATCGCCCCCCGGGTGTTGTGGATGACGCGCATCCGCGCGCCCACCTTCGGGTCGTCGACGATCGGTCCGTCGGCGTCGATCACCACGATCGGCAGCCGGGTCCGCAGGTCGGGCGCGGCCGAGGCCGCCCCCACGAGGGTGAGCATGCCGGCGAGCGCCAGCAGCAGGGCGAGGGGGCGGAGGGGGCTCATGCCCCACGTTCTACGGTCACTCCGTGAGCCAAGGGTGAGACGCGCGTGAGAGTCCTCTCACGCGCGTCCCCTCATGGGTCAGACCGGGTCGGGCTCCTCGTCGCGGCTCCACAGCGGCGCCTGGCCGAACTTGGCCGACAGCGCGATGCCGACGCCGTAGAGGACGAACTGCGGGAGCATCAGCAGCACCATGCTGATCGGGTCGCCGCCGGGCAGGATCGCCGCGATCGCGGCGATCCCGACGAGGGCGATGCGCCAGTGGGTGCGGTACATCCTCGCCGAGGTGACGCCCATCCGGGAGAGCGCGGTCATCGCGACCGGCACCTCGAACAGCAGTCCCGAGGCGAGCAGCATCGTCGTGGCGAAACCGAAGTACTCGCCCGCCCTCAGCTGGGTGTTGAACGTGTCGCCCCCGAATCCGGTCAGGAAGTTCAACGCGACCGGGAGGACGACGAAGTACCCGAAGGCGACGCCGGCGACGAACAGGCCGGAGAGGCCGGAGACGACGGCGATCACCACCCGGCGCGGCTGCTCCGCCACGGCCGGGATGACGAACGCGTACGCCTGGTACAGCCAGATCGGCAGGGCGATCAGCACCGCCGCCCAGAAGGTGACCTTCAGGGTCGTGAAGAACGGCTCGGTCGGTGAGAGCGTGATGAGCTGGTCGGTTTCGTCCGGCAGCGGCCAGGTCAGCGCGTCGATCAGCGCGTCGTGCACCGCGTACATGCCGGCGAACGCGACCACCAGGGCGAGTGCGCTGACGATCAGCCGTCGGCGCAGCTCGTCCAGGTGCTCCACGACGCTGAGGTGGTCATCGGGCCGCGCGCGGCGCAGCCCGATGCTCGGTGTCCGGGCCATGAGGGTCTCCTCCGGGGTCCGCGGCGGGGGCTAGACGGACGCCGTCTGGCGGTCGTCGGCACCCACGGGCTCGGGCTGCGCGGCCTCCTTGATGAGCTCCTCGGCGGTCGGGATCTCCTCGTCCTCCACCGACGCGGCCGACACGGTGTGGCCCTCGGCCGGCGTGGAGACGGGGTCGGGCTCGCCCGAGATGCCGCCCTTGAAGTCGCGGATGCCCTTGCCCAGGTTGCGGCCGAGCTCGGGGAGCTTCTTCGGGCCGAAGATCAGGAGGGCGATCGCGAGAACGATGATGATCTGGATCGGTGAGATGTCGAACACGACTGAGGTCCTCTTCCGGTCGGTGAGTTCCGTGCCCGGGGGCCGCCGCCGGACGGCGGCGTCCCCCGTGCGGGACGGACTAGGAGGCGATGAAGCCGCCGGCGATCTTCAGCACCTGCGCCATGTTGCGCGCGGGGTCGAACGCGTTCGGGGCGGGGTTCTTGCCCAGGATGTTGCGGATCCACGCGGCGTGGCGGGCCTCGACCGAGTGGATGGCGAGCGCGGCCTGGATGACCGGGACCTGCTTGAGGCGCGGGCCCTGGCCGGCGTAGGCCGAGACGCCCAGGTCCTCGACGGCCATCGCCGTCGCGCCGAACGCCTTCTGGCTCTGCACCGTGGCGCCGAAGTCGAACGTCGGCGACGCGACGGCCTTCGAACCGAGCACCTTCTTGAGGGCCACGACGTGCGCGGCCTCGTGGGCGCCGGCGACCCGCGCGAAGCGGGCCATCTCACCCTTCAGGCCGGCGTTGGCGCGGGCCTGCTTGTAGAACTCGGTCTCGAGGTACTCGAGCGTCAGGGCGTAGTTCAGGATGTCGACGTCCTGGGCCTTCGACGGGGCACCCAGCGCCAGCGCCGGGAGGCCACCGAAGACGACGCCGCCGGCGACGAGGGCCCCGCCGCCGATGGCGGCCTTCTTGAAGAAGTCGGCGCGCGTGGCGGCACCCTCGGGGTCCACCTTGTAGGCGGCCTCCTGGATGGCACCGTCGGCGTCGAGCGCCTCGAGCGTGATGTGGTCGGTCACGGTTCCTCCGTGTGTGTGGTGGTGACGAACACCTGCTGATACGCCGGTCGTCCCGGGTCGGATCACCACCCGCCCGAGCCGGGCCGGGGACCGCCGCGCCGCGCCCCCTCCGCGCCGGGGGCCGAACGCGTCTCGTGATCCGCAACCCGACGCCCCGCGTAAGGAACTCCCGGAACGCAAACCAGCGGAGGTGTGCGGGATGACGACGACAACCAGCCGGGCGGAGTTCCTGACGCTCGGTGCCAAGGGCGGGCTCGCGCTCGTCGTCGGGGGCTCCGTCCTCGGCGTCGCGGTGGGACCGGCCCTCGGCCAGGCGACCGGTGACGTGGAGATCGCGACGCTCGCCGCGACGGCCGAGCTGCTCGCCCTCGACGTGTACTCACGGGCGATCAAGACCGGCTTCTTCAAGGCCGACGTGCTCGCCTACATGGAGGCCGCCCGCCAGAACGAGCAGGACCACTACGACACCCTCGCGGGTGTCCTCGGCGCGGACGCGCCGAAGAACGTGAAGTTCACGTACCCGGCGGGCACCTTCGCGAGCGCGAAGAGCATCGCCGCGACGGGTGTCGCCCTGGAGACCGCCTTCGTCGGCGCCTACCTCGGCGCCGTCGAGGCGCTCGAGAGCGTCGACCTCAAGGCCGTCGCCGGCCAGGTCGCCGCGAACGAGGCGCAGCACCTCACGACCTTCAAGCGCCTCGACGCGGGCAACACGCTCGTGCCGAACCCCTCCTTCCCGGAGAGCCTCACGGCCGCCCAGGCGACCGCCGCCGTCACCCCGTTCCTCGCATGAGCGGGCCCTCGAACACCCCCGACCCCGCGGAGGTCTCCCCCATGGAGAACCCGAACTTCGACCGCGCGCGCTTCCTGCGCCGCGGCGCCAAGGGCGGCCTCGTCCTGGCCGTCGGCGGAATGGCCCTCGCCGCCGCCGCATGTGGTGACGACGACGAGACCGGCGCCGCCTCGACCATGGGCAGCACGGCCGCGGCCGGCCCGGTCGATGACGTCGCCATCGCCAAGCTCGCCGCGACGGCCGAGCTGCTCGCGATCGACTTCTACGGCATGGGCATCGACAGCGGCTTCTTCACGGCCGACGTCCTCGCCTACATGCAGGCCGCCCGCCAGAACGAGCAGGACCACTACGACGCCCTCGCCGAGGTCCTCGGCGCCGAGGCTCCGAAGGACCTGATGTTCGTCTACCCCGACGGCACGTTCGCGTCGGCGAAGAGCATCGCCGACACGGGCACGGCCCTCGAGACCGCGTTCGTCGGCGCGTACATGGGCGCGATCTCGTCGCTGCAGGACAACGGCCTGAAGAAGGTCGCGGCCCAGATCGGCGCGAACGAGGCCCAGCACCTCACCACCCTGAAGTCCCTGGGCGCGGGCAACAAGCTCGTCCCGAACCCCTCGCTGCCGGACGTCCTCACGGCCGAGGAGGCCACCGCGGCGGTCACGCCGTTCCTGGCCTGATCCACCCGCCAGGCAGGTAGCGCCACCACACGGGGGTCCCGCCGGAGACGGCGGGGCCCCCGTCGTGCGTCCGGCCCCGGCCGGCCCCTCAGTCGATCCCGGCCCGGGTGCGCACCGATACTCCGTGCACCCGCGCGAGCGCCTCGCCGGTGCCGCCCCGGATGGCCTCCGCGACGCGGTCCGGGTCGATGCCCGCCTCGATCAGGCGCTGGCTGAGCTCCCCCTCGCGGGCCTGGCGGAAGAAGAGGACCGTGATCGCCCCGAACGCGAGCAGGCAGTGCAGCACCATCATCACCGTGCCGGCGTTGGCCTGGTCCTCGAGCGGCTCGACACCCCAGGCGAGCGCCGCCTCGGCGTGGCTGTCGTAGAACGCGGTGCCCGAGAACCAGTAGACGTTCGCGATCCCGAGGCCGAGGAACCAGACGCCCGACATGTAGCTGCCCTTCCACCCCGTCGAGAACCAGCGGGGCGCGGGGATGACCTCGACGACCGGCATCCACAGCAGCGTTCCGAGCACCACGAACGAGACCTGCTGCAGGATCCACAGCGGCGGCGTCTCGAGGACGAGGTGGTGCAGGTCGGGCAGCAGCCAGACCACGGTGGAGAGCGCCCACAGCGGGAACGCGATGAGCGGGTTCTGCAGCCGCTGCAGCACCCCGTACGTCCGGGGCGACAGCAGGTCCCGCACGAACTCGCGCGTCACCCCGAGCAGCAGCAGCAGGGGGGCGGTGGCGCCGATGAGGGTGTGCTGCAGCATGTGGGCGGTCATCAGGCCCTGCTGTGCGGCGCCGCCGAGGGGCGAGCAGACCGCGACCAGTATGAGGGCGAGCCCGCTGTAGAAGGAGAACCGCCGCAGCCCCGAGATGCCACCGACGCGGTGGACGCGCGCGGCGTAGAGCGCGCCGAGCAGCAGCACCGCGGCGACCTCGACCGGCGGGACCGCCCACAGCTCGCCGAGGTCCGTCGTGGCGTCCGCCGACGGGCCGGAGTGGCCGGTGTGGCCGGCGCCGCCCGCGAGGGCGGTCAGGGCGATCGCCAGCGCGAGCGAGCCGGCGACGGCCATCATGGTGAGCGGACGCCTCATCGTCCCGATGCTGCCACACCCCGCCCCGCGCGCGGCCGTCGTTCGTCCCCTCCCGCCGGGGTCAGGCCGCCCGGCAGGTGGGGCAGCGTCCGCGCAGCACCACGTCGTGGCCGACGACGGTGTAGTCCGAGCGGGCGGCGGTGCCCTCGAGCGCCTGCTCCAGGCCGGGGTCCTCGAAGGGGCTGACGTCGCCGCAGTCGACGCACACGAGGTGGTGGTGGTGGGCCCCGTCGGGGAGGGCGGGCTCGTACCGCGAGGTGCCGCCGCCGAGGTCGAGCCGCTGCACCAGCCCCATGCCGACGAGGAGGTCGAGCACGCGGTAGACGCTCGCGATCCCGACGCGGCGCCCGTCGGCGCGCATCTGGTCGAAGATCTCCTGGGCGGACCGGCAGCAGTCCTGGGCGGCGAGCGACTCGATGACCGCGCGGCGGGCGCCGCCGGAGCGGTGACCGGCCCGCGCGACGCTCTCGAGGGCGTGCACCGACCAGTCGGCGGCGGCCCCGGGGTCGTGATCGTGCGGGCGTATCATCGGCGGGGATGCCTCCTCCGGGGACCGAGTCGGTCTGGCGGCGCCTGCGCGCCGAGGGACTGCGCCGCACACCGCAACGCGAGGCGATCCTGGACGCCCTCGGCGACGCCGGTCACGGCCTGCCCCTCCCGGTGCTGCTCGAGCGCGGCCGTCGCCGCGCGCCGGGCCTCGGCGAGCGTACGGCGGAGCGCACCGTGGCGCTGCTGGTCGGCAGCGGCGCGGTCGACGTCATCGTGCGCCCCGGCGGCGAGGTCGTCTACCGCCTCTGCGGCAACGGTCACCACCACCACCTCGTCTGCCGGTCGTGCGGCTCGGTCGCCGAGCTCGACGACTGCGACGTCGGCGCGTGGGCGGCCGAGCGTGCCGAGCGGCAGGGCTTCACGGTCGAGGGGCACGACCTGACGCTGCACGGCCGGTGCGCCGACTGCCGCGACCCGTCCTGAGGGCCGCCGTCCCCGCGCGGCGGGGCCGGGCGGGACGCTAGCCCCGGCGGGGGTCTTCGCGACGCAGGACCATGAGCAGGGCGGCGGCGACCACGAGCGTGACCAGCGGGACGCGGAGCGCCCAGGCGACCGTCTGGGTGCCGCCCATCCGGCGCAGGCGGCGATGGGCCGACCGGCGGACGAGGCGGGCGATGATGGGTGAGCGGAGCATCCGTCAAGCATGACGCCGGGGTCGGACCCCTCCGCGGGGCCGCCGCCGCGGGTCCGCCGCCGGGGTTTCCGGCGACCCCGGGTTTCGGGCGGGTCGTGCGAGGGGAACGGCGCCCCGTGCCCGGCTTCCGTCTCGCCCACCAGATCCGCTCGAGCCTCTGGCTCGTCCCCGCCCTGTGCGTGATCGCGGGTGTCGGCCTCTCGCTCGGGACGATCGCGCTCGACCGCCTGCTCGGGCCGGCCTTCCTGCCGCAGAGCCTGACCGGCGGCCCCGACGCCGCGCTGTTCATCCTGAGCGCCGTCGCGACCTCCATGGTCACCCTCGCGGCGCTGGTGCTGACGATCACGATGGTGGTCGTGCAGCTCGCGATGGGGCAGTTCTCCCCCCGCATCGTGCGCACGATCCTGCAGGACACCACCAGCCAGGTCGCGATCGGCGTGTTCGTCGGGACCTTCGCCCACGCGATGCTCACCATGCGCGAGGTCACCTTCGACGGACCCGAGGGCGGCAGCGTGCCCGGGATCGCGATCGTGATGGCGTTCGTGCTCGTGATCGCCAGCATCATCCTGCTGGTCTTCTACGTGCACCACCTCGGCCAGTCGCTGCGGGTCGCGGCGCTGATCGAGCTGGTCGGATCCGAGATGCGCGAGCTCGTGGACGAGCAGTACCCCGGCGGCGGGGAGCCCGCCCACCGGCCGGCGCCCGGCACGATCCCCGCCGCCCGCTCCGGCGTCGTCTTCCACATCGACCACCCGCGGCTCGTCGCGGCCGCACGTGACGCGGGGTGCACCGTCGAGCTGATCCCGGCGCTCGGTGACTTCGCGCCCGCGGGGGCGCCGTTCCTGCGCGTCGACCCGCCGGGCGCGCCCCTCGACCCGGACGCCGTCGGCCACGTGCAGCTCGGTCCCGAGCGCACGATGAACCAGGACCTCGCGTACGGCATGAGGATGCTCGTCGACATCGCCGAGCGGGGGCTGTCCGAGCCGTTCCTGGACCCGACCACGGCCGTTCAGGCGCTCGACCGGCTGCACGACTGCCTGCGCCAGCTCGTGCACCGGCCGTTCCCCGACGGGCGGTACCGCGACGAGGACGGCGTCGTGCGGTTCGTGATGCCGGTGATGGACTGGGACGGCTACGTGCGCCTCGCGTTCGACGAGATCCGGGAGGCCGGCCGCACGTCGCCGCAGGTGCCCCGCCGGCTGGCGGCAGCCGTCGACGACCTGCTGGCGATCGCGCCGCCTGAGCGGCGTCCCGCCCTCGAGCGCCAGCGGGCCCTGCTCGACGCCGCGGCCGCCGGCGACCCGCCGGTCGCCGATCCCCAGGGCATCGGCTCGGGGCGGGACGCGCTGCGCCGGGTGTCGCTCAGTGGGGATGGTCGTGCCCCTCGTGGCCGTGCCGGTGAACCGGGTCCATGACGAGCTGCCCGCCGTCCGGGAGCTCGCCGAGGACGAGGCCGAAGGTCTCCATCAGCGCCTCGCGGGTGAGCGCCTGCGCCGGTGGCCCCTCCGCCACGACCCGGCCGGCGAGCAGCAGGGCGCGGTCCGCGGCCGCCGCGTCCCGGATGTCGTGGGTGCACATCACCACGGCCGCCCCCCGGGCGCGCTCCTCCACGAGCGCCGCGAGCAGCAGCTCGCGTCCGGCGACGTCGAGGCCCGACGTCGGCTCGTCGAGCACGATCAGGTCGGCCCGCCAGGCGAGCGCCTGGGCGATGTGCACACGCTGGCGCTGCCCGCCCGAGAGGTCGCCGAGGGGTTCGTCGGCGAGGTGCGCCGCGCCCATCCGCTCCATGCTGGCGGCGACGAGCTCGCGGTCCTCCCGGGTGATCCGCCCCACCAGCCGTCGCTCGGCGAACCGGCCCATCGTGACGACGTCGCGGGCGCGGATCGGCAGGGCGAACCCGGACGCCTGCACCTGTCCCAGGTACGCGACCCGGCGGGGCGCCGCACCGGGCGCGCCGCCCAGCACGCGCAGCGTCCCGCCGACGGGGGGCAGCAACCCGACGACCGTCTTCACGAGCGTCGACTTGCCGGACCCGTTCGTGCCGAGCACGGCGAGCATGCCGCCCGGGCCGAGGTCGAGGGTCAGGTCGCCCACCACGGGCCGCCCGTCGTAGCCGACGGCGAGCCCGCGTGCCGCGAGGGCGCTCACGCCGGCACCGCCCGTGGGGCGGGGCGCCGCAGCGACCGGCCGGCGAGCGCGGCGAAGAACACGGCGACCTCCACCAGCACGATCGTGGCGCCCGCCGCGAGGTCGTGGTGGTACGACAGCACCAGGCCGGTCGCGACGCTCGCGACGCCGATGACGGCGGCGCCGAGCATCATCACGCCGATGCGGCGCGCGAACAGCGCCGCGGTGGCGGGCGGGGCGACCAGCATCCCGAACACGAGGAGCGTGCCGACGGTCTGGAACGACACCACCACCGTGACGGCGACCATCCCCAGCATCAGCCATTCGTAGAGCCCGGCGCGGAAGCCGGCGACGCGGGTCTGCCCCGCGTCGAAGGCGAGCATCAGGAACGGCCGGGCGCACACCGCGGCGACGAGCCCGACGGCGACGGTCGCCGCGAGCTGCACGAGGATGTCGTCCCACGTGATCCCGAGGACCTCCCCGAACAGGATCCGCGTCAGGTCGCCGGTGAACGAGTCGGACCGGGAGACGATCACGACGCCGAGGGCGAGCATGCCCACGAACAGCAGGCCGATGGCGGTGTCCCCCGACAGCCGGGTCGTGCGCCGCACCAGGTCGACGCCGGCGATCATCACCACGGCGCCGACGAGGGCCCCCAGGATCCCCGGCAGGCCGAGCAGCAGCGCCCCCGCGATCCCCGGCAGGACCCCGTGGGCGAGGGCGTCGCCGATGAACGCGAGCCCCCGCAGCACCACGAACGTCCCCACGACCGCGCAGGCGAGGGCGACCAGGCACCCGGCCACGAGGGCCCGGAGCATGAAGTCGTTGTCGAGGAACGGGTCGAGGAGCGGTCCCACGCCCCCTACGGTGCCAGGCCGGCGTCCACCGCGGTGGCCGCCTCGCGCATGAACGTGGCGTAGGAGCCGTCGTCGGGGAGCGCGTGGGTGCCGATCTCGACCACCCGCGCGCCGGTCTGGTCGCCGATCGCCTCCGCCACGCCGTCGGGGGTGCCGGCCTCGGTGAAGATGGCCGGGACGCCCTCGGCCTGCACCTGGGCGCGCAGCGCGGACAGGTTGGCGGCCGACACCTGCGCCTGCGAGCTGAGCGAGGGGATCAGCGCCCCGACGAGCTCGAAGTCGTACCGCTGGGCGAAGTAGCCCATCGACTCGTGCCCGGTCACCAGGCGCCGCCGCTCCGCGGGGATGTCGGCCAGCGTCGCCCGCACCTCGGCGTCGAGGGCCTCGAGCGCGGCCTCGGTGTCCGCGGGGCGGTCGGCGAGGTCGATGCCGAGGTCGTCCTGAAGCACGGGGGCGAGGGCGGCGACGACGTCGCGCATGGCGATCGGATCCATCCAGATGTGCGGGTCCTCGGGGCCGTGCTCGTGGTCCTCCTCGCCCTCGGCGTGGTCCTCCTCGCCGGCGTGCTCGTCGGAGTGCTCGTCCTCGCCGAACTCGCGCAACGTGACGTGGTCGGTGGCGGTGAAGACGGGGGTGCCGCCGTCGCGGACGCGTCCGAGGGCGTCCTCGAGGCCCTCCTCCAGGTCGAGGCCGTTCTCGACCACGAGGTCCGCGTCCTCGAGCGCGCCGACGTCCTTCGCCGAGGCCTGGAAGTCGTGGGGGTCCACGCCGTTCGGCATCACCACCTGCACCTCGGCGGCGTCACCCACGAGATCCTCGACCACCGAACCGAGCACGGTCGTCGTCACGACGACCGTCGGCCGGCCGTCGCCCGTGTCGTCGTCGGAGCACCCGGCGACGACGGCCCCCAGCGCCAGGGTGGCGGCGAGGGCGGCGAGTGCCCGTGGGCGGCGGCGGGACGGGCGGGGGACGGACGGCATTCGGAGCTCCTCGGGCGGGCACGGAAAACGGAAGTGAGAACTCTTACCATAAAGTCGGCGGGACCGGGGGCCTCGATCTCGCCTCGCGGTCGACTACGATCGCGGCCGTGACCGGGGCCGCCACCGCCATCGCGAGCATCCCGGCGCCGGGCATCCGGCAGCTCGAGCTCGGCCCCTTCGAGATCCGGCTCTACGCCCTCTGCCTCCTCGCGGGCATCGGCGTCGCCGCCTGGATCAGCCTCCGCCGGTGGACCGCCCGCGGCGGCGACCCCGACCTGATCTTCGAGGTCACCCTGTGGTCGGTGCTCGCCGGCCTGATCGGCGGGCGGCTCTACCACGTGGTCACGAGCTACGACCAGCTCGGGGACGAGTGGTACGCCCCGTTCGCGATCTGGGAGGGGGGCCTCGGCATCTGGGGCGGCGTGTTGTTCGGCGTCCTCGCCGGCGCGTGGGTGACCCACCGCCGGGGGGCGAGCGTCCTCGAGATGATGGACGCCGCCGCGCCCGGCATCCTGATCGCCCAGGGCATCGGCCGCCTCGGCAACTACTTCAACCAGGAGCTCTTCGGCGGGCCGAGCGACCTGCCGTGGGCCCTGGAGGTCGACCCGTCGCGCCGCCCCGACCTGTACGCCCTGACCGAGACGTTCCACCCCACGTTCCTCTACGAGATGTTGTGGAACTTCGCGGGCGCGGCGCTGATCATCTGGGCCGGCCACCGCTTCCGGATCCGCCCCCCCGGCGTGTTCTGCCTCTACGTCGCGGTCTACTCGCTGGGCCGGATCTTCTGGGAGCAGCTCCGCGTCGACCCCTCCAACGAGTTCCTCGGGCAGCGGATCAACTTCTACGTCGCGCTCGTCCTGCTCGTCGGGTCGCTCGCCTACTTCGTGTGGGACCGCCGCCGCCGGGGACCGGAGACCGACGACGACCCGCCCGACCCCGCGGCGACGCGGACACCGGCCACCGCCCCACCGCGGGCCGCCGCCGTCCCCTCCACGCCGGGTGGCCGGGCCCGTCCCGCGGCCAGGCCGCGCCCGGTGACGCGCCGGCGGCGCCGCTGACTCAGTACCAGGCGCGCATCCGCTCACCCGCCGCGACGGCGACGCCGAGCCGGTTCTCCGGCGGGGCGAGGGGGCAGCTCCACCGCGGGTCGTAGCTGCACGACGGGTTGTAGGCGAAGTTGAAGTCGAGGACGAGCGCCCCGTCGGCGGCGGTGCCGAGGTCGGCCCCCTTGACGGTGTCCAGCAGGTAGCGCCCGCCGCCGTACGTCTGCGGATGGGTGTCGCGGAACGGCAGGAACAGGCCGCCCCCGTACCCCTCCAGCCAGTACACGGAGAGCGCCACCTCCCCGCCCGGCAGGCGCGGGCGGACGGTGCCGACGAGGGTGAAGCGGGTCGGCTCACCGGTGCTGGTGGGGATGACGAGCGACGGGCCGTCCCCGTCGGGCTCCAGGTGGGCGGTCACCCGCAGCGCGGGGTCGTGGGGGAACCACGGCACCCCCGTCACCTCCCCCCGGGCGGCCGGCGTGAGCGGCGACTGGGGGTGGCCGGTGAAGAGGGCGTCGCGCCCGGCGCGGAACGCCGCGCACGCCCCGGGGTCGTCCCCGCCCTCCCGCGCCGCCGCGTACAGCGCCTGCACGCGGCGCTTCCAGTCCATGAGCTCCAGGCGGGGATTCCCCCCCGGCGCGCTCACCGGGTCACAGGGTCGGCCGGGTGACGGCGCCCTCGGACGCCGACGAGACCAGGCTCGCGTACTTCGCGAGGACGCCCCGGGTGTAACGCGGCGGCGGCGGGGTCCAGTCGGCCATCCGGGCGGCGATCTCGTTGTCGGGCACGTCGAGCCGCAGCTCGCGGCCGTCGACGTCGAGCACGACGGTGTCGCCGTCGCGGACGGCGGCGAGCGGGCCCCCGAGGGCGGCCTCGGGTGTCACGTGCCCGACCATCAGGCCATGGGTCGCGCCCGAGAAGCGGCCGTCGGTGATGAGGGCGACCTCATCGCCGATCCCCTCCCCGACGAGGGCGGCGGTGACGTGCAGCATCTCCCGCATCCCCGGCCCTCCGACGGGCCCCTCGTAGCGGATGATCACCATGTCGCCCGGCTGGATCGCGCGTGCCTTGACCGCCGCGAACGCCTGCTCCTCCGAGTCGAACACGCGGGCCGGCCCGACGTGGAGGCGCCGCTCGTGGCCGGCGAGCTTCACGACGCAGCCGTCGGGTGAGAGGTTGCCGCGCAGGATCGCGAGCCCGCCGGTGGCCGACAGGGGACGCTCGAACGGCACGACGACCTCCTGTCCCGGGGTCTCCTGCGCCGCGTCCGCGATCTCGGTGAGGGTGCGCCCGTCCACGTTGAGGGCGTCGCCGTCGACCAGGCCGGCGCGCGTCAGCTCGCGGGTCACCAGGGCCACCCCGCCGGCGGCGTGCAGGTCGGTCGCCACGAAGCGGCCGCCGGGCGTCAGGCTCGCGACGATCGGGGTGCGCTCGGCGATGGTGTCGAAGTCGTCGATCCCGAGGGGGATGCCGAGCTCCCACGCGATCGCGAGCAGGTGCAGGACGCCGTTCGTGGAGCCCCCGCTGGCGGCGACGCCGGCGATGGCGTTGTCGATCGACCGCCGGGTGATGATGTGCGACGGGCGGACGTCGTCGCGCACCAGCCGCATCACGAGCTCGCCGGCGGCGACCGCGGCGGCCTCCTTGTCGGGGTGCAGCGCCGGCACGCCGTTCAGGCCGGCGGGGCTGATGCCGAGGATGTCGAGCGCCATCGACATCGTGTTCGCGGTGAACTGGCCGCCGCACGCGCCCGCGCCCGGGCAGGCGACGCTCTCGAGGGCGTGGACCTCCTCGGCCGTCACCTTCCCGGCGGCGTACGCGCCGACGACCTCGAAGACCTGCTGGACGGTGACGTCGCGGCCCTTGTATCGGCCTGGCGCGATCGAGCCGTTGTAGAGGACGAGCCCGGGGATGTCGAGACGCGCGAGCGCCATCACCGCCGCCGGGATCGTCTTGTCGCAGCCCACCAGGCAGACGATCCCGTCGAACGAGTGGCCGCGGGCGGCGACCTCGATCGAGTCGGCGATCACCTCGCGCGACACGAGCGACGCCCGCATGCCCTCGGTCCCCATCGACACCCCGTCGGAGACCGCGATGGTGTTGAGCTCCATCGGCGTGCCGCCGGCGGCGCGCACGCCGCGCTTCACGTGCACCGCCAGCTCGCGCTGGTTCAGGTTGCACGGCATCGTTTCGATCCACGTCGTCGCCACGCCGACGATCGGGCGTGAGAGGTCCTCGTCGGTGAATCCGGTCCCCTTCAGCATCGCCCGGGCGGGCGCGCGGTCGGGGCCGTCGGTCATGGCGGCGCTGTGGCGCTTGGCGGGGTCGCTGGGTCCGTACGGGTCGGTGGGCATCGGGCGATCGTAGCCGAGGCCCCCGCCGCGCCCTCCCGGTCAGCCCGTGTTGCGGAGGCCCGCGGCGATGCCGCTGATCGTGAGCAGCAGCGGGTGCTCCAGGGCGGCGCGGGCCGCCGGGTCGCGCTCGTCGCGGATCTGGCGGAGCAGGCGCACCTGGATCGCGTGGAGCGGGTCGACGTACGGGTTGCGCAGCCGGATCGACGTCTGGAGGAAGGGCTTGTCGTCGAGGAGGCGCTCCCGGTCGACGACCGCGAGGAGCCCGTCGGCGGCGCGGCGGTACTCGGCGGTCACCGTCCCGAGCATCCGGTCGCGCAGCGCGTCGTCGCGGACGAGGCGGGCGTAGAGGCCGGCGACCCGCATGTCGGCCTTGCCGACGGTCATGTGGCACGTGTCGACGAGGGCCCGCCACCACGGCCAGTCGGCGTACATCTCCCGCAGCACCGCGAGGCCCCCGCGGTACCGCGTCGTGAACCCCTCCAGGGCCGTCCCGACGCCGTACCACGACGGCAGCAGGTGGCGGTTCTGGGTCCACGCGAAGACCCAGGGGATGGCGCGGAGGTCCTCGACCCGGAGCCCCGAGGGGTCGTCGCCGTCGCCGCCGGGCCGGCGCGTCGGGCGGGAGCCGATCGTGAGCAGGCTGAGCTCGCGGATCGGGCTCGCCTCGGCGAAGTAGGGGATGAACCCCGGGTCCTCGTAGACGAGGCGCCGGTAGGCGGCGGTCGAGGCCTCCGCCATCTCGGCGGCCGCCTCGTCCCAGACGTTCTTGCGCCCCGAGTAGCCGGCGCCCGCGTCCTCCTGCAGCGTCCGCTCCAGCACCGCCGACACGACGGAGTCGAGGTTGCGCTCCGCGACGGGCGGCAGGCCGTACTTGAACGACAACGACTCGCCCTGCTCGGTGATCCGGATGCGCCCGTCCAGCGTCCCCGCCGGGCCTCCCAGCACGGCGGCGTACGTCGACCCGCCACCCCGGCTCGCCGTGCCGCCGCGGCCGTGGAAGAGCGTGAGGTCGACGCCGTCGAGGCGGCAGGCGTCGGCGATCCGCTCCTGGGCGAGGAAGAGCTCCCAGTTGGCGCCGAGGTAGCCGCCGTCCTTGTTCGAGTCGGAGTACCCGACCATCACGATCTGCCGGTCCCCGCGCGCCTCGACGTTGCGGCGGTAACCGGGGGTGCCGAGCAGCGTCCGCACCATCGCCGGTGCCCGGCGCAGGTCGTCGATCGTCTCGAAGAGGGGGACCAGGTCGACGTCCGACTCGAGGCCGCCGCCGGGCAGGTCGCGCACGAGGCCCGCGTCGCGCGCCAGGGCGAGCGGGGCGAGCAGGTCGCCGGCCTCGTGGGTGAAGCTCACGATCACCGTGCCCGCCGCCCGTGGCCCGTGGGTCGCGATCGCCTCCCGCAGGCGGGCGAAGGTCGCCACGACCTCGGACGCCGCGGGCGTCATCCCCTCCCGCGGGGCCTCCAGGGCGGCGGCGGCCTCCCGCATGCGCGACGAGTGCTGGCGGACGTCGAGGCGGGCCATGTGGAACCCGAACATCTCCACCTGCCGGCGCAGGCGGGTGAGGCCGCGCCGGGCGATCCGGTCGCCCCGGTGCTCGACGAGCGACCGGTGGACCACGTCGAGGTCGGCGAGCATCTGGGCGGGGTCGTCGTACGGCAGCTCGCCGTCGGGGTCGAGGCGCTCCCACACGTACGAGAGCTTGCGGCGGTACGGCTCCCCCGGGTTGCGGGCCGCGATGGTCGCGGCGACCCCCGGCATCCGGGCCGCGTCGGCGTCGATCGACGCGATCAGGTCGTCGCTGACGCCCACCATCCGCTGGGAGATGGCGAGCTCCGCCGCGAGGGCCCGCACCCGCTCGCGCAGGCTCCGGACCGCCGCGTCACGGTGCCGCGCGAGCGCCGCGGGGATCAGGTCGGGGGTGCAGTCGGGGTTGCCGTCCTGGTCGCCCCCCGCCCACGAGCCGAACGACAGCACCACCGGCGGCAGGCGCACCCCGGGGTAGGCCTCGGCCAGCAGGTGCGCCAGCTCCTCGTGCACCGACACGGCGGCGTCCACGAGGATGTGCTCGAAGAAGAACAGCACCCGCCGGACCTCGTCGATCACGCGCGGCTTCTCCGCCCGCATCGCGTCGGTCTGCCAGAGGATCGTGATCGCCTCCAGCAGCCGCTCGTGGGTCTCGCGGCGTTCGCGTGGCGACCGCGACGACTCGAGCTCGTCGAGGCAGCGGTCGACGAGGATGTGCTTGTCGAGGACGTTCTGCCGGGTGATCTCGGTGGGGTGGGCGGTCGCGACCAGCTCGACGCCCATCCGGTCGAGCACCCGCTGCACGCGGTCGCCGTCGACGCCGTCGCGGACCATCCCGGCGATCGCCGCGGCGAGGCTCTCGGGCTGGGCCCGCCCCTCGCGCTCGCGCTCCTCGTCGCGCGCCCGCCGGCGGCGCACGCGGTGGTGCTGCTCGGCGGCGTTGACGAGCTGGAAGTAGATCGAGAACGCCCGGATCACACCGGTCTCGGTGCCCACGTCGAGGGAGGCGACGATGTCGTCGACCTCGCGCTCGAGCCCGGCGGCGCCGGGCCCGTCCGGATCGGCGCGCAGGCGCCGGTTCAGCAGCCGCAGCCGCTCCTCCACGTCGAGGAGCCCCGGCCCGCCCTGCTCCACCAGCACGCGCCCGAGCAGGTCGCCGAGCAACCGCACGTCGCGGCGCAGCGGCTCGTCGCGGTCGATCGGCCCGGGGGAGGGACTCGGGGGGCTCGGCACCGGGGCATCATGGCCGGTCGCGACCCCCGGGTCACATCGCCCGTCGGCCAGGGTCGCACCCGCCTCGCTCAGACCGGCGACCGATCCGGCCGATCCATCCTGGGTGAGCCCTCCCACCGAAGCGGCCGTACGGCCGTGGCGTCCCGGCGTGCGCGCACGCGTCGGCGCGATCGTCCTCGCGGCGATGGCGACGTTCGCGGCGGCCCTGATCTGGTACTCCGGAAACCAGCTCTCGTCGGCGTACGAGGAGGCGGCCCGGGCGGAGGCGGTCGCCATCGGGGCCGCCATCGACGCGACCTACGACGCGGCGACGCTGGACACCCCCAGCGTGCTCCTCGCCCGGATCGAGGCCCTCGCCGCGACCAGCCCCGATCTGCGGGAGGCCACCATCTACCGGCTCTCCGGGGGCGTGCCGGTGCGCCTCGTGACGACCGACCGCGCCGCGATCGGCCGTGCGCTGCCGCCCGCCGACGTCGCCGTGTTCGGCACCGGGCGCCCGGACTACCGTCGCGAGCGCTCCGGCGGGGCCGACCTCGCCGCCTACACCGCGCCGCTCGGCGCCGACGGCGCCCCCGTCCGGGCGGTGCTGGCGCTGCGGATCGACTTCGCGCCCCGCCAGGCGGAGGTCGTGGCCCGCACCCGGCGCCTCACCCTCGCCGCCGGCGCCATCGGCGCGCTGCTCGTGGGACTCGTGATGCTGGTGCTGTCGCGGATGCTGCTGCGCCCCCTGCGCCGCCTCACTGAGGCGACGCGGCGGGTCGCCGCCGGCGACGCACCGACGAGGTGGGGGAGGTCGGCCGCGCCTTCGACACCATGACCGCGGCGGTGCGGACGACCCGGGAGCGGCTCGTGGAGGGCGGCGCCGAGCTGCGCCGCGCCCGGGCGGCGCAGGAGCGCCTGCGCCGGGTGGCGGAGGCGATCGCCGGCGACGACGACCTCGCCGCCGTCCTGGCGCGGGCCGCCGCCGAGGTGGGGTCCCTGACCGGGGCGGACGCCGCCGCCGTCACCCGCTTCGACGCCGGGCGGCTCGACGTGGTCGCCGCGTGGGCGGCGACCCCCTCCGGCCGGCTCCGGATGGACCACGCGGGCGCCACCGCCGCCGTGCGCGACACCGGCCGCCCGGCCCGCGCGACCCGGGTCATCCCCGCCCCCGACGGCGACCGCACGCGGGTCTCGGCGGCCGCGCCGGTGGTGGTCGGCGGGGTCGTCTGGGGGGCCGTCGGCGTCGCGGCGCTGTCGGTGCGCGGCATCCCCGACGACGCCGCGGAGGTGCTGCGCCGGTTCGCCGGCCTCGTCGCCCTCGCCGTCACCAGCCACTCGGCCCGCGCCCAGCTCCGCGAGCAGGCGACGACCGACGCCCTCACCGGCCTCGCGAACCACCGCGCGTTCCAGGAGGCCCTCGGGCGCGAGATGGAGCGCGCGGCGCGCCACGGCCGCCCGGCCGCGCTCGCGCTCATCGATCTCGACCACTTCAAGCGCGTCAACGACGAGCACGGCCACCAGGCCGGCGACGACGTGCTGGCCGAGGCCGCCGCGCGGCTGCGCGAGGGCATCCGCGAGGGGGACACCCTCGCCCGCGTCGGGGGCGAGGAGTTCGCGTGGCTCATGCCCGAGACGTCGGGGATGGAGGCCTGGCAGGCGGCGGAGCGCGTGCGCGAGGCGATCGCGGCGACGCCGTTCGCGGGCGTCGGTCACGTCACGATCTCCGCGGGGGTCTGCGACATCGCGCACGCCCGTGACCCCGGCGAGCTCTACCGCCTCGCGGACGGCGCCCTCTACTGGTCGAAGCACCACGGCCGCGATGTCGTCTTCCTCTACTCGCCGGAGGTCGTGGAGGTCCTCTCCGACGCCGAGCAGGCGGCGCGCCTCGGGCGGCGGCAGGCGCTGCAGAGCCTCCGTGTGCTCGCCCGGGCCGTCGAGGCGAAGGACCCCGCGATCCTCGGCCACTCCGAGCGCGTGGCCGACCTCGCGGTCGCCCTGGCGACGGCCCTCGGCTGGCCGGCGGAGCGGGCGGCGGTCCTCCGCGACGCCGGACTGGTGCACGACGTCGGCAAGATCGCGATCCCCGAGGCGATCCTGCTGAAGCCCGGTCGCCTCACCCAGGCCGAGACGGCGACGGTGCGCACCCACGCCGCGATCGGCGCGGAGATGCTCCGCGACGTCATGACCGACGAGCAGGTGCGGTGGGTGCGCGGGCACCACGAGCGGTGGGGCGGCGGCGGCTACCCGGACCGCCTCCGAGGCGAGGAGATCCCCGACGGCGCCCGGATCCTCGGCCTCGCCGACGCATGGGACGTCATGACGTCGGACCGGGTCTACTCGGAGGCGCTCACCCGCGAGGAGGCGCTCGCGGAGGTCCGGGACTGGACCCGCACCCAGTTCTGGCCGGAGGCGGTGGCGGCGCTCGAGCGGCTCGCGGCCGCGGGCGCCCTGCCGGCCGACGCGCCCCCCGTCGAGGCGGGCGCGTCCTGAGGGTCGCTCAGTCCTCGTCCCCGCGGGCCTTCGCCCCGATCGCGGCGAGCGAGAACAACGCGAAGACGATGCCCATGATGAACGGCAGGTAGCCGGCCTCGTGGCGGTCGTGCCAGCCGACGAACAGCAGCAGCGCGGTCAGTGCCACCAACGTGGCCAGGATCCAGACGGGCAGGCCCTTCATCTCCACTCTCCGTCGTCGCTCGGGTCGTCCGCAGCCTAGCGTGGCCGACCCTCCCGCACCGGCTGATAGTGTCCCCCGACATGGCCGCGGAGCACGTCGAGGTGCGCGTCGAGGCTCGGGGGAACGCGACCGTCGTGCGCGTCGTGGGAGTGCTGGACGCGCTCGCCCTGCCTGATGTGTCACGAGAATTGACCGACGCCCAGCGGGGCGCGGGTCCCGTGTACATCGACCTGCACGGCGTCACCTTCATGGACAGCCGCGGGCTCGGCTCGCTGCTCGCCGCGAACGAGCGCGCCCGCGAGGGCGCCCCGCCGGTGACGATCTACCGCCCGTCCGAGGCCGTGCAGCGCCTCCTCGACGTCTCCGGCGTCCGCGGCGTGCTGCCCGAGGTCGAGGAGCTGCCCGCCCCCTGAGGGCGACGGCGGGTCCGCGGGCCGGCCGTGAGCCACGGTCGCGATCCGGCGTGCCCGGACGCGCGCCGGCGGCACGCGCCGTTGTGGTAGCGTGGCTTATGCGATAGATAAGAAGTGCTGATGCGAGTGGGAGCGGCCGGCCAGCCCTCCCCCTCGCGTCTTCACCGCAACGGACCACCGACGACGCGCCACCCCCGCCCTGTCCGACGGAGGAGTGACGGAGTGATCTCCCCACCGCCCACCCCGCGGCCCCGCCGCGGCCGCACCGCCACGCCCGCCCCCACCCGTGCGGAGGGCGCGACGCCGATCGCTGGCCTCGGCGCCGGCGGGCACGCCAAGTGCGCCGTCGAGGCCGTCCGCTCCGTCCACCGGTTCCACGTGGTGGCCCTGCTGGACGCCGACCCGGCCCTCCGCGGGACGACGGTGCTCGGCTGCCCCGTCATCGGCGGGGACGGGATCGCGACCCTGCGGGCCGCGGGCGTCGAGCACGCGTTCGTGGGGCTCGGGGGCGTCGGCGACCCGGCGCCGCGGCGCACGGCGGCGGCGTTGCTCCGCGACGCCGGGTTCCGGCTGCCCGCCATCGTCCATCGCAGCGCGAGCGTCGCCGTGTCGGCGGTGCTGTGCGGAGGCGCGCAGGTGATGGCCGGCGCCGTCGTCGGCGCCGAGGCGCTGCTCGACGAGGACGCCCTCGTCAACGCCGGCGCCGTGGTCGGCCACGACGTCCACATCGGCGCCTGCGCGCACGTCGCGTCGGGTTCGCGCATCGCGGGCGGGGTGGACATCGGCGCCGGCGTCCACGTCGGTACGGGCGCGACCGTCCTGCAGGGCCGCACCGTCGGCGCGGGCGCGGTCGTCGCCGCGGGCGCCGTGGTGATCGACGACGTACCGGACGGCGCGCGGGTGGGTGGGATCCCCGCGCGCCCCCTCTCCACGTCGCGGAGGGCGGCGTGAGCGGGGGCGTCGACGTCCACCAGCACCTGTGGCCGGAGCCGCTGCTCGCGGCGCTTGCCCGCCGCCGGAGCGCGCCGCTGCTGCGCGCCGACCGGCGGGGTGGGTGGACGCTCCGCATCGCGGGTGAGCCCGAGTGGCCGGTGGAGGCCGCCGACCACGACCCCGTCCGCCGCGCCGCCCTCGTGGGGTCCGACGGCCTCGACCTGGCACTGGTCGCGCTCTCGAGCCCGCTCGGCATCGAGGCGCTCCCCGCCGGCGACGCGGAGGCGCTGATCGCCGCGTACCACGACGGCGTCCGCGACCTGCCCCCCGCCCTGCGGGCGTGGGCCTCCGCCGGCCTCGCTGCCCCCGACCCGTGGGCCCTCGCGGACGCGCTCGACGCCGGCACGGCCGGCCTCGTGCTGCCCGCGGGCGCCCTCTCGGGCCCCGACGGGGTGGAGCGCTGCGCTCCGCTCCTCGCGACGCTTGAGGGGCGCGACGCCCCCCTCCTCGTCCACCCGGGCCCGGCCCCGTGGGCTCCGTCCCCCTCCGCCGCGGGGCCGGGCCTCCCCGCCTGGTGGCCGGCGCTCACCTCCTACGTCTCCCAGATGCAGGCGGCGTGGCTCGCCGTCCGCGCCTGGGTCCGCCCGGCGCACCCGCGCCTGCGCGTCTGCTTCGCGATGCTCGCGGGCCTCGCCCCGCTGCAGGCGGAGCGCCTCGGGTCGCGCGGCGCCGACGCCGGTGTGCGCGACCCGCTCACCACCTACGACACCTCGTCCTACGGGCCCGCGGCGATCGCGGCGATGGCCGCCGCCGTCGGCGAGGACGCCCTCGTTCACGGCTCCGACCGCCCCGTCGTCGCCCCGCCGGCGGACGTCACCGATCCCCTCGTCCTCGCCCGCGCCCGCAACGGCGCGCGGCTCCTCGCCCCCGTGGAGGTCCCCGCATGACCCCGAACCTCGCCCTCGCCGCCGCGCCCGCGGTCGACGCGCCGCTCACGGAGGACGGGCTGCGCTCGCTGGTCGAGGGGCTCGCCGCCGCCCCGGGCCTCTGGGCGGAGCGCGTCCGCCACGACCCGGGCGAGCGGGTCTTCGAGGTGCTCTGGCGCGACGAGCGCGTCGAGATCTGGCTGATCTGCTGGAGCGGCGAGGACCACGACACCGGCTTCCACGACCACGACGTCTCGCGCGGCGCCTTCGCCGTCGTCCGCGGCGAGCTGGTCGAGGAGCGCCTCGGCCTCGGCACGACGATCCGGCGCCGCCTGCGCCGCGGCCAGGCCGTCGCCTTCCCGCCGTCCCACGTCCACCGCGTGCACGGCGTCGGCGACGTGCCCGCCGTCTCGATCCACGCGTACTCGCCGCCGCTGCGGCGCCTCGGCGTCTACGCCGTCGCCGCGGACGGCGCGCTCGAGCGCGAGAGCGTCCCTGCGAGCCACGAGCTGCGCGCCGACGACTGACCGTCCCACCGCACCACGGCCCGCCGGCGCCCGCCGGCGGCCGACGACGACGAAGGGAACCCCGCATGAGCGTCACCGACGACCTGCTGCAGAACGCGAAGGGCTACGCCGACGGCTTCGACAAGGGCGACCTGCCCATGCCCCCGGCGCGGAAGGTCGCCGTCGTCGCGTGCATGGACGCGCGCCTCGACCCCCAGAAGGTCCTCGGCCTCGCCGAGGGCGACGGCCACGTCATCCGCAACGCCGGCGGTGTCGTGACCGACGACGCGATCCGCTCCCTCGCCATCTCCCAGCGCCTCCTCGGGACGGAGGAGATCGTCCTCATCCACCACACCGACTGCGGGATGCTGACGTTCACCGACGACGACTTCCGCAACGGCATCGCGGAGGAGGTCGGCCACAAGCCCGCCTGGGCCGCCGAGGCGTTCCCCGACGTCGAGCAGGACGTCCGCGCCTCGATCGCGCGGATCACGTCGAGCCCCTTCATCCCGCGGCGCGACAACGTCCGCGGCTTCGTCTACCACGTGGAGAGCGGTGCGCTCCAGGAGGTCACGCCCGCGTGAGCGCGCCGGATCGCCGACTCCATCACCGACCTGATCGGGCGCACGCCGTTGGTGCGCCTGGGACGGATGGCGGAGGGGACGGGGGCGACGATCCTCGGCAAGCTGGAGTCGATGAACCCGGCGGGGTCGGTGAAGGACCGCATCGGCCTGGCGATGATCGAGGCGGCGGAAGCCGACGGGCGGTTGGTGCCGGGGCGCAGTGTGGTGGTGGAGCCGACGTCGGGGAACACCGGCATCGCCCTGGCGTTCGTGTGTGCGGCGAAGGGGTACCGGTGCATCCTGACGATGCCCGAGACGATGAGCCTGGAGCGGCGGACCCTGTTGCGGGCGTATGGGGCGGAGTTGGTGTTGACGCCGGGTGGTGAGGGGATGCGGGGGGCGATCGCCCGGGCGGAGGAGATCGCCTCGCAGACGGAGGGGGCGTTCGTTCCCCAGCAGTTCCAGAACCCCGCGAACCCGGAGGTCCACCGCCGGACGACGGCGGAGGAGATCTGGGCGGATACGGGTGGTGTGGTGGATGTGTTGGTGGCGGGTGTCGGGACGGGTGGGTCGATCACGGGTGTGGCGGAGGTGCTGCGTGAGCGGCGTCCCGGTTTCCGCGCCGTCGCCGTCGAGCCGGCGGCGTCCCCGATGCTGTCCCGGGGGATCGGCGGCCCCCACCGCATCCAGGGCATCGGCGCCGGCTTCGTCCCCGGCGTGCTCGACACGTCGGCCTACGACGAGGTGCTGACCTGCACCGACGCGGACGCCTTCGCCACCGCGCGCCTCCTGGCACGCGAGGAGGGGATCCTCGCCGGCATGAGCGCCGGGGCGAACGTCTGGGCGGCCCGGCAGGTCGCCGCCCGCCCCGGGAACGCGGGGTGCACGATCGTGACGCTCCTCTGCGACACGGGGGAGCGGTACCTGACGACGCCCCTCTTCGACGGGGACGCCGGCGGCTGAGGTGCGGGCCGCGGCCCGCCGGGGAACAACCCGGGGGTCGAGCCGGAGGTGGAGTCGTGGGGGACGGACGGACGGACGCGCGCGTGGCCCTGGTGACGGGGGCGGCGCGCGGGATCGGCCTGGAGGTCTGCCGCGCGCTGGCCGCCCACGGGATGACGGTGGTGCTCAGCGCCCGCGACGGCGACCGCGCCGCCGCCGCCGCCGCGGTGCTCGCCGGGGACGGGCTCGACGTGCGCCCGCTGGCGCTCGACGTCACCGACGCGGACGGCGTCGCCGCCGCGGCCGAGGCGCTGCGCGCCGACCCCGGGCGGCTCGACGTGCTCGTCAACAACGCCGCGTCATTCGCCCCGTGGGACGAGACGCCGTCGGCGGCCGACCTCGACGGCGCCCGCGCGCTGATGGAGGTCAACCTCTTCGGCGCCTGGCGCGTGACGCAGGCCCTGCTTCCGCTGCTGCGCGAGAGCCCGTCCGCCCGGGTGGTGAACGTGTCGAGCGGTGCCGGCACCCGCGCCGACCCCCTCTCGGGCCTCGGCGCCCACGGCGGCGCGGCGGTCTCCTACGGGGTGTCGAAGGCCGCGCTCAACGCCCTGACCACCCAGATGGCGGCCGAGCTCGCCGGGACGGGCGTGCTCGTCAACGCCGTCTGCCCCGGCCTGACGGCGACCTCGCCGGGCATGGAGGCGACGGGCGCCCGCCCCGTCCCCGAGGGGGCCGCCTCCGTCGTGTGGGTGGCGAGCCTCCCCGACGACGGCCCGACCGGAGGGCTGTTCCGGGACGGGCGGATCCTGCCCTGGTGAGCCCCGCCCCGGCGCCGGTCAGATGCCGGCGCCGGTCTCCGTGAAGAGGCGCTCACGGGTGGGGCGCACGAAGATCGCCGAGCCGGGCTCGAGGCCGAGCTCGTCGGCCACCTCGCGGGTGACCTGGGCGGAGAGCTTCTCGCCGTCCTCGCGCTCCAGCTCCACCCGCACCTCGAAGCCGAGGTGCACGAGGCGCTCGACGGTCGCGGGCGACGTGACCCCGTTCGACTCGGCGCGCAGCTCGATGTCGTGCGGCCGGACGAAGGCCTCGCCCATGCGGGTCGTGGGACCGACGAAGGTCATCACGAACTCGTTGACGGGGTTCTCGTAGATCTCCCGGGGGGCGCCGACCTGCTGGATGCGGCCCTGGTCCATCACCGCGATCGTGTCGGCCACCTCCATCGCCTCCTCCTGGTCGTGGGTGACGAGGACGGTGGTCTGGTGGACCTCCTCGTGGAGGCGGCGCAGCCAGCTCCGCAGCTCCTTTCGCACCCGGGCGTCGAGCGCCCCGAACGGCTCGTCCAGCAGGAGCACCTTCGGCTCGACCGCGAGGGCGCGGGCGAGGGCCATGCGCTGGCGCTGGCCGCCGGAGAGCTGGCTCGGGTACCGGTGGGCGAACCCGTCGAGCTGCACCAGCCCGAGCAGCTCGTCGACGCGGTCGCGGATCTCGCCCTTCGGGCGCCGACGGATCGACATGCCGAACGCGACGTTGTCGCGGACGGTCATGTGCTTGAACGCGGCGTAGTGCTGGAACACGAAGCCCACGCCGCGCTTCTGGGTCGGGACGGAGGTGGCGTCCTCACCGGAGATCTCGACCCGGCCGGTGTCGGGGGTCTCGAGGCCGGCGATGACGCGCAGCAGGGTCGACTTGCCCGAGCCCGAGGGGCCGAGGAGCGCGGTCAGCGACCCGCCCGGCACCTCGAGGCTGACGTCCTCGAGGGCGACGAAGTCCCCGAAGCGCTTGTTGATGTCAGTGACCGTGATCGCCACCGCCACCTCCCTTCCGTGTGAGCAGGTTCATGACGAGGACCGTGGCGAGCGCGAGGATCGCGAGGACGACCGACGAGCCGTAGGCGGCGACGTAGTCGAACGCCTGGAAGCGCTCCTCCACGTGGAGGGTGAGCGTCTCGGTCTTGCCGGCGATGCCGCCCGACACGACGCGCACCGCGCCGTACTCGCCGAGCGCGCGGGCCGTGGTCAGGACGACGCCGTAGATGATCCCCCAGCGGATCGCGGGGAGGGTGATGCGCCAGAACGTCTGGAAGCCGCCGGCGCCGAGCGTGGCCGCCGCCTCCTCCTGGTCGGTGCCGACCTCGCGGAGCACCGGGACCACCTCGCGCACCACGAACGGCAGGCACACGAAGATCGTCGCGAGGACCATCCCCGGCAGGGCGAAGATGACCTGGATGCCGAGCTCGTCGGTGGCCGGGCCGAACCACCCGCCCCGTCCCCAGACGAGCAGGATCGAGAGGCCGACGACCACCGGCGAGAGCGCCAGGGGCAGGTCGATGAGGGCGCTGATCAGGGGGCGGCCCGGGACCCGCCGGCGCACCAGCACGAGCGCCGCGGCGACGCCGAAGACGGCGTTGAGCGGCACGGCGATCGCCGTGATCAGGATCGTGAGCCAGAGGGCGTGGAGGGCGGCGTCGGTGGTGACGGCCTCCCACGCGGTGCCGAAGCCGTCCTCGAAGGTGTTCCAGAAGACGAGCGCCAGCGGCGCCGCGATGATCACCGCGAGGTAGGCGAGGGCGATGGACCGCAGCAGGTAGCGCGAGCCCCGCTCGACCAGGCGGTCGCGGCGGCTCCCGGTGCTGCGCGGGACGGTGAGCGGGTCGCCGCTAGCGGGCATGGCGCGACGTCCAGCGCTCGACGGCGGACAGGAGCAGCAGGGCGGCGAGGGACAGCACCAGCAGGAAGACCGAGACGGCGGCCGCCTCCTGGCGGTTGTCCGACTCGATCTGGCTGTAGATGTAGAACGAGGCGACCTGGTCCTGGAACGGGATGTTGCCGGTGATCAGCACCAGCGAGCCGAACTCCCCCAGGGCCCGCGAGAACGCGAGCCCGCAGCCGCCGATCACGGCCGGGAACAGGTTGGGGAGGATGATCCGGCGGAAGACCGTGAGGGGCCCGGCGCCGAGCGACGCGGCGGCCTGCTCCATCTCGCGGTCCAGCTCCAGCAGCACCGGCTGCACGGCGCGCACCACGAAGGGCAGCGTCACCAGCAGCAGGGCCAGCACGATGCCGGCCTTCGTGAACGCGATGTTGATGCCGACCGGGCCGCGCGGCCCGTAGAGGGCGAGCAGCGTCAGGCCGGCGACGATCGTGGGCAGGGCGAAGGGCAGGTCGATGAGGGAGTTCACGAGGCCCTTGCCCGTGAACCGGTCGCGCACGAGCACCCAGGCGATCAGGGTGCCCATGACGGCGTTGATGAGGGTCACGATCAGGGAGACCTGGATCGTCAGCTTCACCGCCGCCCACGCGGCGGGGCTGCTGATCGCCTCCCAGAACGCGCTCCAGCCGCCCTCGAACGCGCCGGCGGTCAGCGCCGCCAGGGGGATGAGCACGATCAGGCTCATGTAGAGGACGGCGATCCCCATGCCGAGCGGGGCGCCTGCGCGCCCCGCTCCGCTGAGGATGACCCTCGGTAGGCGACCCCGCGGGGGGGTCGTGGCCGTGCTGCTACTCATCTTCCTGGCTGAATCCCCGGTCGGCGAAGATGTCGGCGACGTAGCCGTCGTCCGGGTCGAAGAAGTCCTCCCGGAAGGTGGACCAGCCACCGAGGTCCTCGTCCATCGTGAACAGCCCCGGGACCTCGGGGAACTCGGCCGCGTTGGCGTCGGCGACCTCGGGGAGCACCGAGCGGTACCCCTTGGCCGCGAAGACCTCCTGGGCCGGTGCGCTGAGCGCGAAATCGACGAAGGCCTGCGCCGCCGTCGGGTTGCCGCTGTCCACCGTGACCGCGATCGGGTTCTGGATCAGGATCGTGTCGTCGGGGATCACGAACTCCACGGGCTCGCCGTTGGCCTGCGCGAGCTTCGCCTCGTTCTCGTAGGCGAGCAGGACGTCGCCCTTGCCGGCCTGGAACACCTGCAGCGACTCACGGGCGCCCTTCGGCTGCACGGGCACGTTGGCGAAGAGCTGGCGCAGGTACTCGAGCGCCTCCTCCTCGGACTTGCCGGCCTGGATCTGGGCGCCGTACGCCGCGGCGACGTTCCACTGGGCGCCGCCGGAGCTGAACGGGTTGGGGGTGATGACCTCGACGTCCTCCGTGACCAGGTCGTCCCACGTCCGGATGTTCTTCGGGTTGCCCTCGCGGACGAGGAACACCACGACGGAGGTGCTGACGAAGCCGTCGGTGGCGCCGTCGTCCCACGCCGGGTCGACGATGCCGGGCTCCTCGAGCCGGGTGACGTCGGGGGCCAGCGAGAGGGCGAGCACGTCGGCGTCGAGGCCGGCCTCGACCGCGCGGCTCTGGTCGCCGGACGGACCGTAGGACTGCTCGAAGTCGATGCCCTCGCCGGCGGGCGTCGCCTGGAAGAGGGGGATGACCTCCTCGTACACCTCGCGCGGGGTCGTGTAGCCGACCAGCGTGAGCGTGGAGTCGCCGCCGGAGGCGCTGCCGTCGGTCCCCGACCCGCTGTCGTCGTCGCCGCACCCGGCGACGACGGCGAGGGACATCGCCGCGATCGCGAGAGGGGCGAGCCACCGGAATCTGTGTCGTACGATCACGCAACGCTCCTTGGTCTGGACAGAGGCCAGGGGGTGAGTCGCCCTCCCCCGTGGCCGCGGGGGAGGGCGGTGCCTGACTCATAGGGCACGCTTATCTCATCGATAAGCGCCGGTAGCATGCTTCCCGGTGCGCGGGTTGTCAACCCGACGCCGCCGGAGCGCGGCGCGCGCGGGTGCCGCCGACCGGCGGCGTCCGTCGCGACTAGGCTTCGGCGCCGTGAGCGGAAGCGACTACCTCGGCGCCGGCGGGCGCCTCACCGGAGGGCCGGCGCCCGAGCTCGTGCGGGCCGGGTACGCGCACGAGACCTCCCACGGCCCGCGCCTCGGCCGGTGGCTCTCCCTGGCCGACATCGCCCACGCCGTGATGCTCGTCGAGGGCGGGGTCGTGACCGGCGACGACGCGCGCGGCCTGCTCGCGGGGCTGCTGGAGCTCGACGCGATCGACCCCGCCGCCTTCCCCTGGGATCCGGAGCTCGGCGACGCCTTCAACTCCCGCGAGCACGAGCTCAAGGGGCGCGTCGGTGCCGCCGCGGCCGGCTGGCTCAGCGCGGGCCGTCCGCGGCGCGAGGCCTTCCGGGTCGCGCTGCGCCTCGCCGCCCGCGCCGGCGCGCTCGACCTGCGCGACGCCCAGCTCGACCTGGCGGCGGCGCTCGTCGGCGTCGCCGACCGCCACCGCGACGACCTCGCCGCCGACTACACCTACCTGCAGCCGGCCCAGCCGACGACGATCGGTCACCTGATTCTGGCCTACGCCCACCCGGCGCTGCGCGACGCCGGGCGCCTCGCCCATCTGCACGGGTGGCTCGACGCGAGCGTCGCCGGCGTCGGCGGCAGCGCCGGCTCGCGCTGGCCCCTCGACCGCGACCGCCTCGCGGAGCTGCTCGGGCACGCGTCGGTGATGACCCACGCCAAGGACGCCATGTGGCAGTGGGACGGCTACGTGGAGCTGATCGGCGCGGTCGCCACCGCGGCCACCCACGGGTCGCAGATCGGGCAGGACCTCGAGATCCTCGCGAGCCAGGAGTTCGCGGCGGTGCAGCTCGCCGACCGGCACAGCCGGGCGAGCGCCCTCATGCCGCAGAAGCGCAACCCGTACGCGCTCGCGGTGGTCCGGACGCAGGCGGGCATCGCCGCGGGCGACCTGACGGCCGCCCTCGTCGCCCTCCACACCGGGTCGGCCCGCACCGACCACTTCCACCTGCTCAACGGCAGCGTCCCCCGGCTGCTCGACGAGTCGGTCGCCGTCACGCGGCTGCTCGCCGAGGTCGTCGCCGGCATGGAGGTCCACCCCGCGCGGTGGGAGCGCGCCGCCCGCGAGGGCTTCACCGCCGCCGCCGACGTGGCCGACGTGCTCGCCGTCGAGGCCGGGCTCGACTACCGCACGGCGCACCACGTCGTGGGGCGCGCCGTCCGCGACCTGGTCGACGCCGGCCTGCCCCCGTCGGAGCTCACGCCGGAGCGCCTGTCGGCCGCCGCCGAGCAGGCCGTCGGACGTCCCGTGGAGATCTCCCCGCAGGCGCTCGCCGACGCCCTCGACCCCGCCCTCTGCGCGCGCCCGCCGAGGTCGCCGCGATGATCGCCGCCTGCCGGGCGGAGATCGTCGACGGGCGGGCGGTCAGCGCGGCCGCGCGGGAGCGGGCGGAGCGGGCGGAGCGGGACCTGCGCGCACGTGCGCGGGAGCTGGCGACGGGCTGACCACCTCGGTCCGGATGCGGACCGCGTAGCGCCCCAGCAGCCGCAGCAGGGCCGGGCCGGCGATCACGGCGATCACCGTGTTGCCGATCGCGTGCGCCAGGTCGAACGGCAGGCTGCGGCCGCCCGCCAGCACCAGGCTCGCGGCGCTCACCTCGGGACCGAACGAGGCGAGGTACCAGAGGTTCATCGCCCACCCGAACAGCAGCCCCCACACGAACGCCACCACCGCCAGCCCCACGGCGCGGCGGCACACCGTGCGCAGCAGCGCCCCCGTCAGGCCGGCGCCCGCCCACAACGCCATCTGCGGCGGGGTCCAGGGGCCCTGGCCGAGGAAGCTGTTCGAGACGAGCCCGGCGATCGGGCCGACGGCGAGGCCCGCGCGCGGGCCGAGGGCGGCGCCCGTCACGAGGCACATCACCGTCACCGGCTGCACCGAGGGGATCGGCGCGAACAGCACCCGCCCCGCCGCCGCGGCCGCGCCGAGGGTCGCCACGAGGGCCATCTCCTTCGCCCCGCCGCGGCCCCGCTCCACGGCGACGAGCCCGAGCCCGAGGATCAGGACGACCACGAGCAGCGCGGTCAGGCCGGAGCTCACGCGACCCCCGCCGCGACGTCCGACCGCAGGGAACCCCCCGCGAGCGTGAGCTCGCGGTCGCCGACGGCACGCGCGAACGCGCCGTCGTGGGTCGCGACGAGCACCGCCGCCCCGCCCGCCGCCCGGTCGCGCAGCAGCGCCGCGAGGGCCGCCCGCCCCGCCGGGTCCATGCCGCGGGTCGGCTCGTCGAGCGCGATCACCCCCGGGCGGGCGACGAGCACGGCCGCCAGCGCGACACGCTCCCGCTGGCCCACCGACAGGTCGAGCGGGTGGCGCGCGGCGAGCGCCCCGAGGTCCATGTCGCGCAGCGCCCCCGCCACCCGCGCGTCCCTCTCGGGGGCGGGCACGCCGAGCGCCCGCAGGGCCAGGCCGACCTCGTCGTCGACGCGTTCGGTCAGCAGGTGCCGCCCGGGGTCCTGACCCACCAGGCCGATGCCGGGGAACCGGCCCTCGGGCCCCCGGTCCGTCACGTCGCGGCCGTCCAGCTCGACCCGGCCCCCGTCCGGCGCGTGGAGCCCGGCGAGCACCCGCAGCAGCGTCGACTTGCCGCAGCCGTTCGGGCCGCGGACGACCGTCACCTCACCGGACCGGAGCTCCAGGTCGAGCCCGGCGAGCACGGGCCGGCCCGGGTGGCCGGCGACCACGTCCACCAGGCGGGCCCGCACCGCGCCGGCGGGGCGGGTGCCCGGCGGCGGCCCCGGCGCCGGTACCGGGCCGGCCGGGGCGATCCGCCCGCGGCGGACGGCCAGGACGCGGTCGGCGATGCCGCGCGCACGGTCCGAACGGTGCTCGGCCACGACGACGGCCGCGCCGGCCTCGTCGGCGAGGCGCCGCAGCGTCACCATCAGGTCACGCGCGGCGTCGTCGTCGAGCTGGGAGGTCGGCTCGTCGAGCAGCAGCAGCCGCGGGCCGGGGGCGAGGACCGCGGCCAGGGCGACCCGCTGGCGCTCCCCGCCCGACAGCTCCCCGATCGCCCGCCCGGCGAGGTGCCCCGCCCCCGCCATCGCCAGCGCCGCCCGCACGCGGGCCGGGATGTCGTCGGGGTCGAGGCCCGCGCACTCCAGGCCGAACGCGACGTCGCGGTCGACGGCGCCGAGCACCGCCTGGCCCTCGGGATCCTGGAACACCATCCCCGCCACCCGGCAGATGCGCGCCGGATCGGTGCGGAGCGTGTCGTGCCCGGCGACCTCCACCCGCCCGGAGAGGCGCCCGCCGTGGAAGTGGGGCACCAGGCCGCACATCGCCCGCAGCAGCGTCGACTTGCCCTCGCCGGAGGGGCCCTCCAGCAGCAGCACCTCCCCCGCGGCGACGTCGAGGTCGACGCCGTCGAGCGCCGGCGTGTCGGCGCCGCCGTAGGTGAAGCCGAGGTCGCGGACGCGGACGAGGGTCACCGGCGCAGCACCCACGCCGCGGCGGCCATCCCGCCGAGGGTGCCCGCCGCGAGCGCGAGCGCCCCGGGGGTGAGGGGGGACGAGAGCGTCGGGTAGAAGGCGTACGCGCCGAGGCCGAGGGCGATCGCGGCGGCGGCCAGGACGGCCAGGGCGGCCCCGATCGCCGCGACGCCGCGCTCCACGGCGCCCCACGGCGGCTCGGCCAGGCGGGTGCGCCCCCCCGCCCCGTAACCGCGGGCCGTCATGGCCTCGGCGACGTCGAGGCCGCGCTCCATGCTCGACGCCAGCAGGGGCAGCGCGAGCGGCGCCGCGCGGCGGGCGCGCGTCGTCCAGCGGCCCTCGGCGAGGGCGACGCCGCGCAGGCGCGCCGTCTCGGAGATCGCCCGCGCGTCGCGTTCCAGCGTCGGCATGAGCCGCGCCGCCAGGGCGCAGACGAGCGCCGAGCGGGGGGCGACGCGCGCGACCTGGGCCTGCAGGCGGTCGGGGTCGATGTGGGCGAGGACCGCCCCCACCAACACGGCCACCGCGAACAGGCGCAGCCCGATCGCGAGGCCGGCGACGATCTCCTCGACGGTCACCTCGAGGTCGATGACGGCGACCTCGGGGCCCTGCCAGACGATCAGGTCGCCCTCGGCCGACACGAACGGGTTCATCAGCGCCAGAGCGAGCCCGCTGACGAGCCCGCCGAGCAGGAACAGCCGGTTCGGGCGCACCGGCGCGGCGGCGGCCAGCGCCAGGGCGCCGGCGGCGACGGCCGCCAGCACCAGGGGGTTGTCGTCGGCGAAGGCGATGACCCCGGCGGCGACGCCGAGGATCACGAGCGGTCCGGGGGCGCGCCTCACGGGCCCGCCCGCCCGCCGGCGCGCAGGGGCCGGCCGTCTCCGTCGAAGGCGACGGCGTAGCGGTGCCGCAGCACGGAGGGATCGGCGACGACGGTGTCCGCGGCGGCCCGCGCGGCGGTCGCGTCGAGCCCGGCGAACACGACGGTCACCCCGCCGGCCGGGTCGGCGCCGGTCGGGATCGCCGCGACCAGCGCCCGCGCCCCCGCGACGGGCACCCGCGGACCTCCGCCGGGCGGGAGCGCGGTGACGCGGCCGTCCTCGATCGCGACGGTCAGGCCGGCGCCGTCCGGGTCGTCGAGGGCACGCGCCCACGCCGGTTCGCGCCCCGCGAGCTCGTCGCCGGCGCCGACCACGGCGCGCCACGGCGTGTCGCCGTCGACCACGTCCGCGCCGGCGGCCGCGAGGGCATCGCGCAGCGGTGGGTCGGCCCGCACCGGCGGCACCCGCCCGGCCACCCGGGTCAGGGGCCGGGGCCACTCGCCGACGACGACGGGTGTGTCGATGAGGTCGCCCCAGTCGCGGTGGTCCCACCAGACGGCGTCGCCGTCGCGCAGGCGCACATCCTTCGCCCCGACCGGGGACGACACCCCGTCGATGAAGAAGAACCAGTCGCGGGTCGCGGCGGCGTCGCTGCGGAGCCCGAGCATCCCGGCGACGAAGCCGCCGCCGTAGGCGGTGTCGACGTCGGTGGCGCCCCGCAGGGCCCGCATCAGCGAGTCGCCGGGGGCGACGCGCGTGTCGAGCAGCACGTCGGCCCCGTACCCGGCGGTGGCGGTGAGGGTGGCCGCCGGCGCCGACGCGGCGGGGGGCTCCCCGCCGCGGCGTTCGCAGCCGAGGGCCAGCGCGGCGACCGCCAGGGTCGCCGTGAGCAGGGCCGCGACAGCCCCCCAACGTCCTCGCACCAACGGCTCCGTTCCTCGAAAGCGGTGTCGGTGCTCGGGCGGAGGCAGGTCTCCTGGCTTCCGTTCGCAGCGGCGCCGCGCCTTCCCGGGGTCGCCCCCAGTGGCTGGCTTTCCGCCCAGCCGCGCCGCTCCCGGTGACAGTGGCGGGACCGCGCCGGATTCGCACCGGCTTCCCTCGAAGCGCCCTCGCGGACGACCACCCACCCGAGACCCCCGCAGGCTACCCCCCTCCCGCGGCCGGGGTCGAGCCGGGGTCGCGCGGGCCCCGTCCACGATCCGCGAAAACCAGCGGTTGACAGCGAAGGCGTCCCTCGCTTAGAAAGCACCAACCTACAAAAACCTTCAGGTACGCCACCCACCGATCCCACGAAGGGATATCCACCAGGTGCTCTCCGAGGACACTCCGCGCCCGCCCCTGCCGTCGCCCGTCGCCGGCGCCGACGCCGCCGAGCCGATGAGCGACGATCTGCTGACGCCCGACGAGGCGGCGGCGCTCGTGCACGCGTCGTCCTCGCGTGCCCCGACGGGCCTCCGCAACCGGGCGCTGGTCGCGGTGATGTACCGGTCGGGGCTGCGACCCGGTGAGGCCCTCGCGCTGCGGCCCGCCGACGTCGACCTGGCCGCCGGCACCGTCGCCGTCCCCGCCCGCAAGGGGGGCCGTCCGCGCACCACCGGTCTCGACGTGACCACCCGGGGGCTGATCGCGGCGTGGCAGGCCCGCCGCACCGAGCGGGGCATCGGCGACGACCGGCCGCTGTTCTGCACCCTCGCCGGGGAGCCGATCAAGGCCGCCTACGTCCGCGAGCTGCTGCCGCGGCTCGCCCGCCGGGCCGAGATCCGCAAGAGGGTCCACCCCCTCGCGCTGCGCTACGCCAACGCCGCGGAGCTCGCGGAGGAGGGGGTGCCCGCCTCCATGATCGACCGCCACCTCGGCGTCGCCCCCCTCGGGGGTGGGCGCCGGTACCGGCGGCCCGTGAGCGAGGACGACGTCGTCGCCGCCATCGCGGGACGCCCCTGGCCACTCTGAGGATCCGGGTGGTGATCCAGGCGGCCGTGGGGGCCGTAGCATGGACTGATGCCACCGGAAACCCCATCCTCGGAACTCGGCCGCCTCGCGGACGAGGACCTGCTGACGCTGGTCGAGCGGGGTGACGCCGAGGCGTTCGAGGTGGTGTACGACCGCCACTCCCGCGTGGCGTTCTCCCTCGCCTTCCGGCTGCTCGGCGACCGCCAGGCCGCCGAGGACCTGGTGCAGGACGCCTTCCTCGCCGTCTGGCGCGGCGCCGGCGGGTACGCGGCCTCCCGCGGCAGCGTCCGCAACTGGCTCCTCTCGATCCTGCACAACCGCGGCGTCGACCGGCTCCGCACCCTCGGCGCCATGTCGCGGCGGCAGGACGCCCTCGAACAGGTCGAGCTGCGCCGCCCCGACGAGCCGGACGCGGCGGCCCTCGGCATCGGGCGGGCCCTCGCGGGGAGCGTCCGCGAGGAGATGGCGACGCTCCCGCCGGAGCAGCACGAGGTGCTGAAGCTCGCCTACTACGGGGGGTTCACGCACCACGAGATCTCGGAGATGCTGGTCCTGCCCCTCGGGACCGTCAAGAGCCGGATGCGCCTGGGCCTGGAGCGCCTGCGACGCGGTCTCGGCGCCAGCGAAGAGGTGCCGACATGACCCGTGAGCACGACGCCCTCCGCGACCTGATCGCGCCCGTCGCGCTGGGCGCGGCCGACCCGGCCGAGATCGCGCGCGTCGAGGCGCACGCGGCGGAGTGCGCCGTCTGCCGCGAGGAGCTCATGTCGCTCCGCGCGAGTGCCGACGTGCTCGCCGTGGCCGTCCCCCAGCACACCCCCCGTCCCGAGCTGAAGATGTCGATCATGGACGTCGTCCGCGCCGAGGCGACGGCCCGCGCCCCGCAGCCCGAGGCCCCGGCCCCGGCTCCGCGGACGCGCCGCTCCTGGCTGCCCTCGCTGAGCCGCCGGCCGGTCCTGGCCGTGGTCGCCGCGGTCGCCGCCCTGCTCGTCGGCTGGAACATCGCCCTCCAGACCGGGGACGACGGCGGCGACGAGGTGACCGCGATCCAGGTCACGGGCACCGAGGACGCCCCCGGCATCACCGGGGACGTGGTCTACGTGCGCGACCAGGACACCGCCGTCGTGCGCCTTAGCCGGCTCCCCGCCCTCGACGCGGACGAGGCGTACCAGCTGTGGGTGCTGCGCGACGGCAGCCCGCCGCGCTCCGCCGGCCTCTTCCAGTCCACCGGCCCGTCGGACGCCCAGCGCGTCGCGTCGGGGCTGCGCGGGGCGGATGCCCTGGCCGTGACGGCGCAGCCGCGCACGAGCCGCACGACGCCCGAGGGGCCGATCCTGGTCCAGGCGGCGCTCGAGACGGCCTGATCGCGGCGGCCCCGCGGGGCCGCGTCCCCTCAGGGGCGGGGCGGGACCTCGAGGCGGGTGACGGGCGGCGTCGCGGAGCGGCGGCGCCACGCCCGGGCGATGAGGCGCATGCGGCGCACGCGGCCCTGGACGCCGGTCTCGAGCTCGACCCCGCGCAGGGGTCCGGAGGTGATGCGGATCGCAGCCATGCCCTCCCGTTCGTCGCCGGATGTGCCGATCCTCCCCCCGAGACTTTTCAGACCACGCCGGATCGGGTTTATTCATCCCTGTGACGACACCGCCATCGGACGCCAGCGTCCTCGACGGGCGCTTCCGGATCGATGCGGTGCAGCGGGCGGTCGCGGGCCGCACGCACGCCACCGGGACCGACCTGCGCACGGGCGCCCGGGTGGTGATCGAGAGCGCCCCCGAGCACGCCGTGTCGCCGGGGACGCTGATGCGCCTCGAGCACGCCCGCAGCGCGGTGGGCGCGACGCCCCCCGCCACGATCGCCCCAGTGCTCGGCGTTGGTCGCGAGGGCGGGGCGATCCACCTCGTCACCGCGCTCCCGCCCGGGCGGGGCCTCCGCGAGCGCCGTGGGGAGCGCCTGCCGCTGCCGGAGGCTCTCCGCATCGGCGCGGACGTCCTCACCGCCCTCGCCGAGCTGCACCTCCGTGGCGTCCTGCACCGCGACGTCACCACGTCGGCGGTCACCCTCTGCGGGGAGGGGGACGACCTGCGGGCCGTGCTCACGGCCGCGGGGCTCGCCCCCGACGCGGCGCTGCTCGGGCCGATCGCCGACGTGCCCGCCGAGGAGGTCGAGCACCTCGCGCCCGAGGCGTCGGGGGTCCTGCCCGGCGGCGTCGACGAGCGCTCCGACATCTACTCGGCCGGGACGCTCGTCTACGCGCTCGTCTCGGGGCGCCCGCCGATCGCCGCCCCGACCGCCGCGGCGCTGCTGCGCGAGACCCTGACCGCGACGCCCCCGTCGCTGCGGACGCTGGTGCCGCACGCCCCGCGCGCGCTGGAGGAGGTGCTCGCGCGGCTGCTGCGGCGCGACCCGCGCGACCGCTACCAGTCGGCCCGCGCCGCCGCCGCGGACCTCACGGCCATCGCCCGTGGCCTGGCGCGGGGCGAGGAGGACCCGGAGGTCGTCGTCGGCGCCCACGACACGCGGAGCACGCTGACCGAGCCGGCGTTCGTCGGCCGCCGCATCGAGTTCGGCGCCCTCCGCGCCCACGTCGAGGACGCCCGCCGCGGCGCCGGCGGCCTGGTGCTGCTCGAGGCGCCCTCGGGCGGGGGGAAGACCCGGCTCCTCGACGAGCTGGCGCGCCACGGCGCCGAGACGGGGGCCTGGGTGTTGCGCGGCGGCGGCGTCGACCAGGCGGCGGCCCGGCCCTTCCAGCTCGTCGACGGGGTGGTGCGCGAGATCGTGCGGGCCGCGGAGGGCGACGCGGAGCTGGCGGCGGCCCTGCGGGAGCGGCTCGGCGACGACGCCCGGGCGGCCCGCGCCGCGATGCCGCAGCTCTCCCCGCTCGTCGGCGCGCTCGACGACCACGGCCTCGGGCCCGAGCAGCACGCCGAGGCCCGTGGCCTACGCGCCATGTCCGGCCTGCTCGACGCCGTGGGGACGCCCGCCCGCCCCGCGATCGTGATCCTCGACGACGCCCAGTGGGCCGACGACCTGTCGCTCCGGCTCCTCGTCGAGTGGTGCCACGGCCGCGAGGACGACCCCGTCCCCGTGGTGGTCGTCGCCGCGTTCCGCACGGAGGAGGTCGGGCCGGAGCACCCCCTCCGCGCCATCGGCCCCCGCGACCACCTGGTGCTCGCCCCCCTCGGCCGCGAGGAGATCGGCAGCCTCGCGACGACGATGGCGGGTGCGCTGCCCCCCGCCGCGCTCGCCGCGATCGGACGCCTCTCCGGAGGCAACCCCTTCATGGCGACGGCCGCCCTGCGCGGCCTGGTCGAGAGCGCCGCGATCGAACGTCACAGCGAGGGCTGGCGGATCGCCGCGGGAGCCCTCGAGGACGTCAGCTCGTCGAGCGAGGCCGCCGACCTGCTCGTGCGGCGGATGGACCTGCTGCCCGCGCCGACGCTGGGCCTCCTGACCGCGGGGGCCGTGCTCGGGAAGGACTTCGACCCGCTGCTCGCCGCCGAGCTCGCGCGCCAGGACCCGGGGGACGCGGTGGAGGCGCTCGCCGAGGCGCGTCGCCGCCACATCGTCTGGGCCGCCCCCGCCGACGAACGGGTCACGTTCGTCCACGACAAGCTCCGCGAGGCGCTCCTCAGCCGCGCGCCCGACCACGAGGTGGCCGCGCTCCACCGGGCCGCCGCGCGCCTCATCGAGGGGCGCGACGCCGGCCTGTCGTTCGAGCTCGCCTACCACTACTCCGCCGGCGGGGAGCACCGCCTGGCCCTGCCGCACGCCCTGCGCGCCGCCGCGGTCGCCCGGGAGCGGCACGCCCTCGGCGCCGCGGAGCGCCACTACCGCATCGCCGAGGCGGCGGGCGAGGCGCTCGACGAGGACGCGCACCGCGCGATCGCCGGCGGGCTCGGCGAGGTGCTGATGCTGGCCGGCCGCTACGAGGAGGCCCAGGCGCACCTGGAGCGCGCGCGGGACATGGCCGGGGACGCCCCGTCGCGGGCGGCGATCGACGGGCGGCTCGGCGAGCTCGCCTTCAAGCGCGGCGACGTCGAGACCGCGTGCGCCGCCTACGAGCGCGCCCTGCGCCTCCTGGGCCACCACGTCCCCGGGTCGACGCCGGCGCTCGCGGTGCGGGCGCTGCGGGAGGTCGCGGTGCAGGCGGTGCACACCGTCGTGCCGCGGCGGCTCGGCCGCCGTCCGGTTCCCGACCCCGACTCCCCCGAGATGCTGGCGATCCGGCTCTACAGCCGCGTCGCCTACCCGTACTGGTTCGGGCGCGGCGCCGTGCCGACGTTGTGGGCACACCTGCGCGGCATGAACCTCGCTGAGCGTTTCGGACCCACGCCGGAGCTGGCGCAGGCCTACTCGGAGCACGCCCCCGTCATGACGGTGCTGCCGTGGTTCGGCCGGGCGATCCGCTACGCCGAGCGCAGCCTCGCCATGCGGCGCGGGATGGGCGACGTGTGGGGCCAGGGCCAGTCGCTCCACTTCTTCGGCGTGGCGCTCTACGGCGCCTCCCGGTACCGGGAGTGCATCGAGCGCTGCGAGGAGGCCGTGCGGCTGCTGGAGCGCACCGGCGACCGCTGGGAGATGAACACGGCGAGCTGGCACGTCGCGATGTGCGACTACCGGCTCGGCAACCTGCCGGAGGCGGCCCGCCGCGCGCAGGAGGTGCACCGCCAGGGCCGGGAGATCGGCGACGCGCAGGCGGCGGGCATCTCCCTCGGGATCTGGGCGAAGGCGACCCGCGGGGCCGTCCCCGCCGCGTTGATCGCGGCGGAGCTGGCGCGGGGCGAGGGCGACATCCACACCCGCGCGGAGCTGGTGATGGCCGAGGCGATCCGCCTGATGCGCGCCGGCCGCCCCGGCCCGGCCGCCCGGATGCTCCACGGCCAGCTGCGCATCATCGAGCGGCGGGGGTTCCGCCAGGAGTACGTCGCGCCGGTCGCGGCCTGGTTGGCGACGGCCCTGCGGATGCGGCT
>LNFM01002534.1_pt1 | contig 40481 bp, 40 predicted proteins | sample 596031 | NCBI WGS metagenome assembly LNFM01 (sample SAMN04254537, study PRJNA301005) | activated carbon metagenome | isolation source: dual media filters at the Ann Arbor, Michigan drinking water treatment plant | place: USA: Ann Arbor | reverse complement strand
TGCGCAGCCTGCGCAGCCAGGGCGTGCTGGTGGTGGGCTCGGGCAGCATGACGCACAACCTGGCCGAGTTCTTTGGCGGCGCGCGCGAGCCTGCGCCGTATGTGCTGGAGTTCAGCCGCTGGATCGAATCCGCCCTGGCCCGGGGCGACCTGCAGGCGCTGCTGAACTACCGCACAGAGGCCCCGCATGCCCACCGCGCGCACCCCACCGAAGACCACTTTTTGCCCATCTTCTTTGCGCTGGGCGCGGCGGGCGACGACCTGCACGCCAGCTACCTGAGCCGCGAGGTCATGTACAGCATGCTCTCGATGGATGCTTTTGCGCTGGGCGCGCCCGCCTGACGCCCCTGCGCCGTCCGTTCCATTGGTTTTTGATCGAAATCGCCTTGAGGTGCTAGTCCATGCTTGATCTTCCGCTCACATTTTTGCAGCGCCCCGCGGCGCCCCACTACCCGCGCCCCTGGCTGCTGGTGCTGATGCACGGGGTGGGTAGCAACGAACAGGACCTGTTTGGCCTGGCGCCGCACCTGCCCGAGCACTTTCATGTGGTGAGCCTGCGCGCCCCGTTCCGCATGGGGCCCGGCTCGCACGCGTGGTTTGACTTCTCCATCGAGCCCAACGGTGATCGCACCATCAACGAGGCGCAAGAGGCCCAGAGCCGCGCGCTGTTGGCGCAAACGGTGCAGGCCGCGTCAGACCAGCTGGGCATTCCGCCCGAGCGGGTGGTGGTGGGCGGCTTCAGCCAGGGCGGCATCATGGCGCTGTCGCTGCTGCTGACGCAACCCGCACTGCTGCACGCCGCCATGGTGTGGCACAGCCGCCTGCTGCCCCAGGTGGTGCCGCTGACGGCGCCCGCCGATGCGCTGCGCGGCAAGCAGCTGTGGCTGAGCCACGGCACGCACGACAACGTGATCCCGCTGGCGCACGCGCAGGCCATCGTGCACCACATGGCGCCGCTGCCGGTGGCGGTGACCTACCGCGAATTCCCGGGTGCGCACGAAATCCGGCCTTCGGAGCTGTCGGCCACGGTGAGCTGGCTGCAGGCGTTGTCGACCACGCCACCGGCGTTTTGATGCGGTTTGGGTGGGCGTGTTGGCAGACCCTCGCGCCCGTTCGGGCTGAGCCTGCCGAAGCCGTGCGCTGCGTTCAACTTGCGCAGCGACGGCGATGGGCACAGCGCGGTGGTGGCCTCCCCAGGCCGATGCCGCGCGCCCACCCACCCCGCAGCAGGGCGCCGGTCAGCCCCCCGGCAAGGGCAGCGCGGTTTTGTAGCGCACCTGCTTGAGTGCAAAGCTCGACCGGATCTTTTCCACCCCGGGTATGGGCGCGAGCTGCTCCAGGATGAACCGCTCCAGCGCCCCGATGTCGGCCACCGCCACGCGGATCAGGTAGTCGCTGTCGCCGCTCATCAGGTAGCACTCCATCACCTCGTCGTGCTCGGCAATGCGGCGCTCGAAGTCGGCCAGGGCTTCCTTGCTTTGGGTCTTCAGGCTGATGCTGATGAACACGTTGAGCCCCAGGCCCAGCGCCGCCGCATTGGCCAGCGCCACATAGCGGCTGATGACGCCCGCCGCCTCCAGCGCCTTCACCCGCGCCAGGCACGGCGAGGGCGACAGGTGCACCCGCCGCGCCAGCTCCACGTTGGAGAGCGACCCATCGGCCTGCAGCTCGGCCAAAATGCGCAAATCGAGGGTGTCGAGTTTCATATGCTGCATTTTATTTGAATGACAGCATTAAACACTGCAAAACGCTTGCCAGCGCCGCAAAACGGCAACTCATTTGGGTGGCGGCTGGCTACAGTGACTGCATGAACGCCCCCACGCCCCACACCCTGTTGCAACGCCAGACCCTGGCCGACACCGACCCGCTGGAAACCGCCGAGTGGCGCGACGCCTTCACCGCACTGGTCGCCACCGAAGGCCCCGAGCGCGCCCGCCACATCCTGCAGGAAATGGTGCAACTGGCGCGCGCCCATCGCATCGGCTGGCAGCCCGACCTGAACACGCCGTATGTGAACACGGTGGCGGTGCAAGACCAGCCCGTGTTCCCGGGTGACCTGGCGGTAGAAGAGCGCGTGGCCTCGATCGTGCGCTGGAATGCGCTGGCCATGGTGGTGCGGGCCAACCAGGCCTATGGCGAACTGGGCGGGCACATTGCCAGCTACGCCAGCGCGGCGGATCTGTTCGAAAGCGGCTTCAACCATTTCTTCCGTGCCCGCGAAGGGCTGGGAGAGGGGCAGCACCGCGGCGACCTGGTGTTCTTTCAGCCGCACAGCGCGCCGGGCGTGTATGCGCGGGCGTTTCTGGAAGGGCGCTTGTCGGAGCAAGACCTGATGCACTACCGACAGGAAATCACCGCGCCCGCCGCCGGTGCGCAGGGCCTGTGCAGCTACCCGCACCCGTGGTTGATGCCCGACTTCTGGCAGTTCCCCACCGGTTCGATGGGCATCGGGCCCATCAGCAGCATCTACCACGCGCGGTTCATGCGCTACCTCACGCACCGCAATTTGCTCGACTGCACCAACCGCAAGGTGTGGGGCGTGTTTGGCGACGGCGAGATGGACGAGCCCGAGAGCATGAGCGCGCTGACCCTGGCCGCGCGCGAGGGGCTGGATAACCTGGTGTGGGTGGTCAACTGCAACCTGCAGCGCCTGGACGGCCCGGTACGCGGCAACGGCCGCATCATCGACGAGCTGGAGCGCCTGTTTGCCGGTGCGGGCTGGAACGTGGTCAAGCTGGTGTGGGGCAGCGACTGGGACGGCCTGTTCGCCCGCGACCTGACCGGCGCGCTGGTGCGCACGCTGCAAGGCACCGTGGATGGCCAGATGCAGACCTTTGCCGCGAAAGACGGGCGCTTCAACCGCGACAACTTCTTTGGCCAAAGCCCCGAGCTGGCTGCGCTGGCGCAGGGCATGACGGACGAGCAGATTGATCGCCTCGAGCGCGGCGGGCACGACCTGGTGAAGATCCACGCCGCCTACGCGGCTGCTGCCGCCCACCAGGGCCAGCCCACCGTGATCCTGGCCCACACCAAAAAAGGCTACGGCATGGGCACGGCCGGGCAGGGCAAGATGACCACGCACAGCCAGAAGAAGCTGGACGAGGCGGACCTCATCGAATTCCGCAACCGCTTCAACCTGCCGCTCACCGACGAGCAGGCCACCAGCCTGGCCTTTTTCAAGCCTGCCGAAGACAGCGCCGAGATGCAGTACCTGCGCCGCCACCGCCAGCAACTGGGCGGCTACCTGCCCCGGCGCGAGACCGTGTGCGACACGCTGCCCGTGCCTCCCCTTGCCAGCTACGCCCAGTTTGCGCTGCAGGCCGATGGCAAGGAGATGAGCACCACCATGGCCTTTGTGCGTATGCTGGGCACGCTGCTGAAAGACGCCACGCTGGGCCCGCGCATCGTGCCCATCGTGGCCGACGAGGCGCGCACCTTCGGCATGGCCAACCTGTTCAAGCAGGTCGGCATCTACAGCAGCGTGGGCCAGCGCTATGCGCCCGAGGACATCGGCTCGGTGCTGAGCTACCGCGAGGCGCTGGATGGGCAAATCCTGGAGGAGGGCATCAGCGAGGCCGGCGCGATTGCCAGCTGGACGGCTGCAGCGACGAGCTACAGCGTGCACGGCCTGGCCATGCTGCCGTTCTACATCTACTACTCCATGTTCGGCTTCCAGCGCGTGGGCGATGCCATCTGGGCCGCCGCCGACCAGCGTGCGCGCGGCTTCTTGCTGGGCGCCACCTCGGGCCGCACCACGCTGGGCGGCGAGGGCCTGCAGCACCAGGACGGCACCAGCCACCTGGTGGCGGCCACCATCCCCAACTGCAAGGCCTACGACCCGGCGTATGCGGGCGAGATGGCCGTCATCATCGACGCGGGCATGCGCGAGATGGTGACCGAGCAGCGCGACGTTTTCTACTACGTCACGCTGATGAACGAGAACTACGCCCAGCCCGACCTGCCCGCAGGCGCTGCGGAGGGTGTGCTGCGTGGTTGCTATGTTTTTAATAGCTATCAGGCATTGAATAACAAGGACCTCAGCCCTGTTTCATCTAAAAACGTCACTTTCATGGGCTCTGGCGCCATCCTGACCGAGGTGGTCAAGGCCGCAGCGCTGCTGGCGGCCGAAGGCATCAATGTGACGGTGCTGAGCGTGACGAGCTGGAGCGAACTGGCGCGCGATGGTGTGGCGTGCGAGCAGCGCGCGCTGGCGTCCGAAGAAGAGGTTGAGCCAGGTACCCCCTGGCTTGCAGCACAACTGGCCGCCACAAGCGGACCGGTTGTGGCTGCAACAGACTATGTGCGCGCCGTGCCCGAGACGTTGCGGGCCTTTATCCCTGCAGGGCGCAGGTACGTCACCCTGGGTACCGACGGCTTTGGCCGCAGCGATACGCGGGCGGCGCTGCGGCAGTTTTTTGGTGTGGATGCTGCCAGCGTGGCGCACGCTGCGCGCAAGGCGCTGCAGGCGGGCTGAACGCGCCGGACCGCCCGGCTGACGGCAAAGCCGGGGCAAGGCCGCTCAGGTTGCCGGTGCAGGGCGCCTGCGCCGTGGTGCCGCGGGCAGCAGGGCCACGGCCTGCGCCAGGCCCGCCAGCGCCTGCGCGGGCGGTGTGCCGAACAAGGCATGCGTGACCGCGCCGTCCATCGCCATGCACAGCATGCGGGCCAGCGCTGCAGGCGGCGGGGTGGTATCCAGGTCGGCTTTCCCCGCTTGGGGCATCAGGGCCTCGATGCGTCGGGCCACGTCGCTTTTGTGCTGGCGGGTGAGGGTGTTCACACCGTCCAGGCTGCCGCCCAGCTCGGCGCTGGTGTTCAGGAACGCGCAGCCCCGAAAGTCCGCATCCTCCAGCCACTCGGCCAGCGCCGGCACCAGGGCGTCTGGCGTGTTGCCGTGGCGCTGCAGGGCCGCGTCAAACCATTGCATCCAGCGCGTGTGCCGATCGGCCAGGAACGCCAGCACCAGGTCGTTCTTGCTCGGGAAGTGCCGGTAGAACGTGACCTTGGTGACCCCGGCCTCGGCGATCACCCGGTCGATGCCCGTGGCGCGCACGCCGTCGCGGTAGAACAGGGCGCACGCCGTCCACAGAATGCGCTCGCGCGCGGGCTGGTCAGGGGTGAGGGCTGGCGGTGCGATGGGCATGTGGGCGATGATAGACAGGTCTGTCTACATTGGGTAGAGTGCGGCAGGTAGACAGACCTGTCCACATGCATTTGCGCCTGTGCACACTTCCCCAACCTGAGCGCATCGCTGGCGATGCATGTCGTGCCTCCGCTCCCTCTATTGAAAGGCCCTTGCCATGGAATCCCGCCCACCCGTCCCGCCCTTCACCGCTGAGACTGCCGCACAAAAGGTGCGCATGGCCGAAGACGCCTGGAACTCCCGCGACCCCGACCGCGTGGTGCAGGTCTACACCGAGGACACGCGCTGGCGCAACCGCGCGGAGTTTCCAGTGGGGCGTGAGCAGGTGCGTGCCTTTTTGCAGCGCAAGTGGGAGCGTGAGCTGGACTACCGGCTCATCAAGGAGCTGTGGGCCTTTGGCGGCCCGCGCATCGGCGTGCGCTTTGCCTACGAGTGGCATGACGCGGCGGGGCAGTGGTGGCGCTCTTACGGCAACGAGAACTGGGAGTTCAACGCGCAGGGGCTGATGGAGCGGCGCTATGCCAGCATCAACGACCTGCAGATCAGCGCGCAGGACCGGCTGTTTCACTGGCCTTTGGGGCGCAGGCCCGACGACCATGTTTCGCTGAGCGCGCTGGGGTTGTAGCCTGCATCAGCGCCACGTGCTGGCTTGGCTCGCTGTGCGACGGGCCGCGAAGGCAGGCGCTGCCTATGTGCTGTCTTCGCGGCGGAAAAACGCGTCCAGCACCGGCATCAGCGTCGCAAACTCCTGCGCAAAACGGGCCCGGTTCACAAAGTAGGCCTCACAGGCCACGGCAAAGAATTCGGATTGCGCCGTGGCGCCGTAGGCGTCCAGCCAGGGGCGCTCTGCGCCAAAGCGCTCGGCCATGATCACGCGCTCGCGAAAGTCCTGATAGGCGGGTTCCCAGGTGTTCCACCATGCTTCGTACGCCGCGCGGCCGGTGCGCGCGCCCATGAAGCCCGCGGGCAGCGGCGGGCAGCCGTTGGCGTCGCCGCTTTTCATGTCGAGCTTGTGCACAAACTCGTGCACCACCACGTTGTGGCCGCGCGCGGTGTTCTCGGTGGCGTTGGCCACATGCTCCCAGCTGAGCATGACGGGGCCGCGCTCCATGGCTTCGCCCAGCAGTACCTGCGTGTGCTCGTGCACCACACCGGCTTCGTCGGTGATCTGCCGCCGCGCCACGGCCTCGGCCGGGTGCACGACGATGGTCACGAAATCGTCGTACCAGCCCAGCGCCTTGCCGGCTTCGCCCAGGTGCAGCAGCGGCAGGCAGGCCTGCGCGGCAATGTCGATGGCCATCGCATCTGTCACCTGCAGGCCGTGTGCGCCGTGGAACTGCTTGTGGTCCAGGAACAGCGCGCTCAGTGCGCGCAGCTTGGCCTGTTCGGGCAGTGACAGGGCGGCCAGAAAGGGATAGCGGTGCAGCGTCTGCAGCCACAGTTCAGCTGAGATGTCGGGCACGGGGGCCACGGTGGCGCGCACGTGGCGCCAGAGGCGGTTGAGGATGGGCGGCATGAGCGTGATCGGGCGGGGACGCGATCACGGCCCCTCAGTCAGGATGGCTGGTATGTAGGGGCCAATTTGACGCGTTCCAGCCCCGCGGCGGATAAACGCAGTGTTTCCAGGCGGGGGGGCAATGCGGCGGCGTCCCAGTCGCTCAGCACCACGCGCTGCAGGCCGGGCGCCAGCGTGTGCGTGGCGGGCTTGTGCGTGTGGCCGTGGACGAGGGTGTGCGCATCGGCCGCGTGCAGCCAGGCAATGGCCGCCGTATGGTCCACATCGGCATAGCTGGCGCCCGACTGCTTGCGCGCCTCGCTCTCCTGGCGGATGCCGCGCGCCTGCGCCCGGCGCGTGGCCAGCGGCTGCGACAGAAACTGGTGCTGCCATGCGCTGCTGCGCGCCTGCACGCGAAAGCGCTGGTAATCCACATCATCGATGCACAGCAGGTCGCCATGGCTCAGCAGATAACGCTGGCCGGCAAAGGTCAGTACGGTGGGGTCGTCCAGCAACGTGATGCCGCAGTGCTGCGCAAAACCCTGGCCCGCAAGGAAGTCGCGGTTGCCATGCATGAAGTACACCGGCATGCGCTGCGCGGCGGCCTGGAGGGCGGCGCAGCCTTGGGCTTCAAAGCAGCCGGGCTCGGCCATGGCGTCGTCGCCCACCCACACCTCGAACAGGTCGCCGAGAATGAAGAGGGCATCGGCGCTGCCATGCGTCAGGTAGCGCGTGAACGCATCCACCGTGGCGGGCTCGCTGGCCTGCAGATGCAGATCTGAAATGAAATCGACCGTGCGCCAGTGCGAAGGAGCGGCAAGCTCCTCGAACCGGGGCACGGTCGTGGTCACGGACGCTGATCTCAGATCAACGTCATGCTCAGAGGGCGACAGCCTTTTCGATGACGACGTCATCCTTTGGCACGTCGTCATGGAAGCCCTTGCGGCCCGTCTTCACGGCCTTGATCTTGTCGACCACGTCGGCGCCGCCCACGACCTTGCCGAACACGGCATAGCCCCAGCCCTGGGCCGAGGGAGCGGTGTGGTTCAGGAAACCGTTGTCCGCCACGTTGATGAAGAACTGGGCGGTGGCCGAGTGCGGGTCGCTGGTGCGGGCCATGGCCACGGTGTAGTTGGCGTTCTTCAGGCCGTTGTTGGCTTCGTTCTCGATGGGCGCATCGGTGCCCTTTTGTGTCATGCCTGGCTCAAAACCACCGCCCTGCACCATGAAGCCGGGGATCACGCGGTGGAAGATGGTGTTGTTGTAGTGGCCCTTGTTCACGTAGGCCAGGAAGTTCTCGACCGACTTGGGTGCCTTGGCGGCGTCGAGTTCAAGGGTGATGACACCGTAGCCGGTGATGTGCAGTTCGACTTGTGGGTTGCTCATGGGCGTAGCTTCTTTCTCAATAAAAATGGGGCTCACTTCACCAGGGTGGCGGAGTTGATGGTGACGGGGGTGTTGGGCACGTTCTGGTGCGGGCCCTTGTTGCCGGTGGCCACGGCCTTGATCTTGTCGACCACGGCGGTGCCCTCGACCACCTTTCCGAACACGGCATAGCCGTGGCCGTCGGGGCTGGGGGCGTTGAGCATGGCGTTGTCCTTCACGTTGATGAAGAACTGCGAGGTGGCCGAGTTGGGGTTGCCCGTGCGCGCCATCGCGATGGTGTACGTGTCGTTCTTTAGGCCATTGCTGGCTTCGAGCGGGATGGGCGCCTTGGTGGGCTTTTGCTGCATGTCGGCCGTGAAGCCGCCGCCCTGGATCATGAAGCCGTCGATCACGCGGTGGAACACCGTGCCGTCGTAGTGCTTGTCGTTCACGTAGGCCAGGAAGTTCTCGACCGTCTTGGGCGCCTTGCCCGGGTCGAGCTGGACCACGATGTCACCCATCGAAGTCGCGAGCTTGACCTTGGGGGCAGTCTGGGCCTGAACCGATGCGACTGAAAAGATCGCTGTCAGGGCAATGCCGGCTAGCGCCAGCGTTGAATTTCTTCTGGAAATCATCCAATCACTCCTTCGAAAAATATCTGCCATTGCTGGCCGCGCCGCGTCCAGTATTGGCGCTTGACCGTCCCGGTGCGGGCGCCTGCTGCAACCTCGCCGAACGTTACCACCATGGTGTCCGCCGAGTCGGTCCACCGCAGGTAAGACTTGTCCTTGAGCTGGAGTTCCCGCCCGCGCAGGGCCCGGGCCTCAGCCTGCAGCACCGTGGTCCACTCATCGAGTGGCTTCTTGCGGTGGCTCTGGAAGTCGGGAGCGTAAAACGACAGCAGGCGTTTCATGTCGCCGTCGGTCTTGGCCGCGCGCCAGGCGTCCAGCACGGCGTCGAATGCCTTGCGGTCTGCCTGCACACTGTGCGGTGCCACCCAGTTGAGCTGGCGCGCGATCACCACCGGCGTGGAGCGCGGTTCCACCGTGCGCAGCAGGCGCTCCAGGTCGGGGTTGGCCAGCACCAGGCAGCCATCCGTGGCCAGTGGCGCACGCGCGAACTGGTCGGGCGGTGTGCCGTGCAGCCAGATGCCGCTGCCGGTCTTGCCGCGGCTCTGGTCCAGCGGGTTGGGGTAGTTGATGGGCAACGCGCCCGCGCCGTAGAAGTCCTTGAGCGAGGCGGGGTCCAGCCGGCTGGTAATGAAGTACACACCCAGCGGCGTGCGCTGGTCGCCTTCAATGTTTTTCTCGATGCCGAGCTTGCCGACCGATGCGTAGTAGTCGGCCACCAGTCGAAGGCCGCTGGCAGTGTTTTCAAAGAGGTACAGGCGCGAGCGGGTGGCGTCTACCGCGATGGCGTGGCGCGAACGCGGCGAGAGTTCCAGGAACTGCGCCGGGATGGTGCCGGCCGGCGGGCGGATGCGCTGGGCATCCACACGCTGGCGTGATTCGTTGCGCAGCTCTTCGAGCGTGGTGGCAGCCTGGATGCTGCGCAGCGTGTCGGGCTCGGGTGCATCGCCCATGCGGCGGATGGGGCGCAGCCGTGCCGTAAGCAAGTCGCCCACGACGAGTTGTGCCAGTTGAAAGTTGGGATAGTCGCGGGTCAGCGCTTCGGCTTTTTGCAGGGCTTCGCGGTTTTGCCCGGCGCCGATCAGCCTGTACACGGCAAGCAGCCGCTCTTCGGCGTCGCCGTCGCGCAGGGGCGCAGGCGGGGCTGGCGGTTGTGCCTTGGCTGCTGCAGCCTGTGCAGACTTTCGCTGCGGCTTGTTGTTGCTCTGGGCGTGTGAGGCCGTGGCGTGCAGCAGGGCTGCAAGCATCAGTGCGCCAACCCCAGTCCGGCGAAGTCGTGCGGACAGCTCGACAAACATGCTGGCGTTCGGCTCCGGGTCAGCGCAGGTCGGCGGTCATGGCCCGCACGCAGTGTGCGGTCGCCGGCTCGGATGGCACGATCAGCCGCCCGTGGATTCGCGGACGATGGTCCACCGGCCGTTGCTGTTGACCATGTCCAGCGTCTTGCGGCTGGCCACGTTCAGCGAATCAGCCGTGTAGGCCTGGCGAAAGCGTGCCGTGGCCTTGTTGCCTTCGACAGACACCTTCAGGTCGCTGATGTTCACGCTGATTCTCGACTTTCCGACGATGCGGGCCTCGCGCTCCTTTTCCCAGGCGGCGCGGGTCTGATTGCCGGGCGGGTCGAATGTCTTGTCGTAGGCTGCGAGGTAGCGGGACATGTCCTTGGCAGACCAGGCAGCTGCCCACGCCTGCACGGCAGCGGTGACGGCCTTGACGGCGGCGGCATCCTCTGCGGCGGGAGCGGCAGCGGCCGGCGCGGCAGCTGCCGGAGCAGGCGTTGCGGCGGGTGCCGGAGCAGGTGCCGGGGTTGGCGCTGGCGCGGGCGCCGGTGCAGGGGCAGGGGCAGGGGCAGGGGCAGGGGTCGGGGCTGGTGCAGGCTGCGGCGTTTTGCTGGCGGCTGGCGCAGCCGCCGGAGCGGGCGCTGACGCCGGACGCTGCACGGCCACCACGGCAGCGGGCGCGGCTGCTGCGCGCGCACCCTTGCCAGCAGGTTCTGCCGAGAACAGTTCGCGGATCAGGGCCAGCTTGGGCTTGACCGAGTTGGCGTTGTTCGCGTCGAGCTGCAGCGCCTTGTTGTAGGCCTGGCTGGCCAGCTTGGCATAGATGTCGCCCAGGTTCTCATGCGCGGTGGCGTAGCTGGGGTTGGTGCGGATCGCCATCTCCAGCGCCGTGCGCGATTTGTCCAGCTGGTTCTGGTTGGCGTACAACACCGCCAGGTTGTTGTAGGGCTCGGGCAGCTCGGGGTAGTCTTCCGTCAGCTTGGTGAAGGTGGCAATCGCATCGGACGGCTTGCCGGAATCCGCCTGCGCCACGCCGCGCAGGAAGCGCAGTTGCGGGTCGCGCGGGTTGGCCGACAGGCGCTGCTCCACCTTGGCCAGCGCATCGGCCGGTTTGCCCGCCTTGAGCAGCTGCGCAATGTCGGCATAGTCGTCGGCATGGACCACGCCTGTGCCCAGCAGTGCGGTCAGGGCCACCAGGCGCAGTAGTTGTGGAAGGGAGCGTCGAACTTGCTTCATGTGCGGATCGGTGGGTTGGGCCGCTACTGGCCGGTCGGGGCTTATACTGCGGCGGATTGTAGCTGAGGGGGTTGTCATGACGGTACGCTGTTGCCGCTGCTGTTGAGGGCTTCGAACCCCTTGCAGGCCTCCCCTGCCGCGGGCTGCCGCCTGCCGCTGCCGGGCCCCTTTCGGGGCCCATCCATCCGGTCTCCCCGTTACTGAAATCCCATGAGTTTGCGCATCTACAACACGCTTTCGCGTGCCTTGGAGGAGTTTTCCCCGCTCGAACCCGGCCATGTGCGCATGTATGTGTGCGGCATGACCATCTACGATCTGTGCCATATCGGCCACGCCCGCATGATGATGGCGTTTGATGTGGTGCAGCGCTGGCTCAAGGCCAGCGGTATGCGCGTGACCTACGTGCGCAACATCACTGATATTGACGACAAGATCATCCGGCGTGCGCTGGAGCGCGGCATCACCATCCGCGCGCTCACCGACGAAATGATCGATGCCATGCATGCCGACATCGGTGCGCTCGGGATCGAGCCTCCGGCCGTCGAGCCACGTGCGACGGAGTACGTGCCGCAGATGCTATCGCTCATCAGCCAGCTCGAAGGCAGGGGCCTGGCCTACCGTGCCGCCAGCGGCGATGTGAATTACTCGGTGCGCAAGTTTGCGGGCTACGGCAAGCTGTCGGGCAAGTCGCTGGATGAACTGCGCGCTGGCGAGCGCGTCGCCGTGGAGGGCGCCAAGGAAGACCCGCTCGACTTCGTGCTGTGGAAGGCTGCGAAGGCGGATGAGCCACCGGAGGCGAAGTGGGACAGCGAGTTTGGCGTGGGCCGCCCCGGCTGGCACATCGAGTGCTCGGCCATGAGCTGCGCCACGCTGGGCGAAACCTTCGACATCCACGGCGGTGGTGCCGACCTGCAGTTCCCCCACCACGAGAACGAGATTGCCCAGAGCGAAGGCGCCACCGGGAAGCCGCTGGCCAGGTTCTGGATGCACAACGGCTTTGTGCGTGTGGACAACGAGAAGATGTCCAAGAGCCTGGGCAATTTCTTCACCATCCGCGATGTGCTGCAGCAGTACGACGCGGAAACCGTGCGGTTTTTCATCGTGCGTGCCCATTACCGCAGCGCACTGAACTACAGCGACGCCCACCTGGACGATGCGCGCCAGGCGCTCAAGCGCCTGTACACAGCCCTCAGTCTGGTAGCGCCAGCAGAGATGGCGCAGATCGACTGGACCGATCCCTACGCGGCGCGCTTCAAGGCTGCGATGGACGAAGACTTCGGGACTCCCGAGGCCGTGGCCGTGCTGTTTGACCTGGCAGGCGAGGTCAACAAGTCGCGCTCGCCCGCGCTGGCCGGCCTGCTGCGTGCGCTGGGTGGCTGTCTGGGGGTGCTGCAGGGCGACCCGCGTGTTTTCCTGCAGGCTGGCGCCGCGGTGAACGAGGCCGACATAGAGGCGAAGATCGCTGCGCGTGCGGCCGCCAAGGCGGCGAAGAACTTTGCCGAGGCCGATCGTATCCGCCAGGAGCTGCTGGCGCAGGGCATCGTCCTCAAGGACTCTGCTGCTGGCACCACTTGGGAAGCGGCCCAGTGATCGCTTCTCTCCAGGAAAAAGCAGCCCCTGTGGCAGATGGGGCAAGCGGTGGCGGCTACTAAAAAAATGGCAGCTGACGCCGCTGCACCCGTCCTGGCCACGCCCGACTACTGGGCTGAGGCCTGCAAGCACCTGGTAAAAAAAGACCGGGTGATGAAGCGACTGATCCCCCAGTTTGGTGATGCTGCCCTGCAGACGCGGGGCGATGCCTTCACGACGCTGGCGCGCAGCATCGTGGGCCAGCAGATTTCAGTGAAGGCCGCTCAGACGGTGTGGGAGCGTTTTGCCGCGCTGCCGCGCAGCATGAAGCCCGCCAGTGTGCTCAAGCTCAAGATCGACGACATGCGCGCCGCGGGCCTGTCGGCCCGCAAGGTGGACTATCTGGTCGACCTGGCCATGCACTTTGAGGGCGGTAAGCTGCATGTGAAGGACTGGGCCGCGATGGACGACGAGGCCATCATTGCCGAACTGGTCGCCATCCGCGGCATCGGCCGCTGGACGGCAGAGATGTTCCTTATCTTCTACCTGATGCGGCCCAACGTATTGCCCCTGGACGATGTGGGCCTGATCAACGGCATCAGCCAGAATTACTTTTCGGGCGATCCGGTCAGCCGCAGTGAAGCCCGCGAAGTCGCCGAGGCCTGGAAGCCCTGGTGCAGCGTGGCGACTTGGTATATTTGGCGCTCGCTGGACCCCCTGCCCGTGGCCTACTGACGCTGCCTGACGAGCCTACACAATCTGTTGCACCTCGGTTAAAGTGCGAGCCGCTTGCAGCAGCCCGCCCACAGCGGCGCGATCCCAAGGAGAAAAACGTTGGCGAAAAAGACATTTCTGGATTTCGAGCAGCCGATTGCCGAACTGGAATCCAAGATTGAAGAACTGCGCTACGTGCAGACCGAAAGCGCTGTCGACATTTCGGAAGAGATCGACCAGCTCAGCAAGAAGAGTCAGCAGCTCACCAAGGACATCTACAGCGAGCTGAGCCCCTGGCAGATCACCAAGATCGCCCGCCACCCCGAGCGCCCCTACACGCTCGACTATGTGCGCGACATCTTTACCGACTTTGTCGAGTTGCACGGCGACCGTCACTACGCCGATGACCTGTCCATCGTGGGCGGGCTGGCGCGTTTCAACGGCCACGCCTGCATGGTGCTGGGCCATCAGAAGGGTCGCGATACCAAGGAGCGCGCCATGCGCAACTTTGGCATGAGCAAGCCCGAGGGTTACCGCAAGGCCCTGCGCCTGATGAAGACAGCCGAGAAGTTCAAGCTGCCTGTGTTCACGTTTGTCGACACGCCAGGCGCCTATCCTGGCATTGATGCGGAAGAGCGCGGCCAGTCCGAGGCCATCGGGCGCAACATTTTCGAGATGGCACAGCTAGAAGTGCCCATCATCACCACGATCATCGGCGAGGGCGGATCGGGTGGCGCGCTGGCCATCAGCGTGGCGGACCAGGTGGTGATGCTGCAGTACGCGATCTACTCCGTGATCAGCCCCGAGGGCTGCGCGTCCATCCTGTGGAAGACCAGCGACAAGGCGCAGGAAGCTGCCGATGCGCTGGGTATCACGGCCCACCGCCTGAAGGCTCTGGGCCTGGTGGACAAGATCGTGAGCGAGCCCGTCGGCGGCGCCCACCGCGATCACAAGCAGATGGCTGCGTTCCTCAAGCGCGCCCTGGGCGATGCGTTCCGTCAGGTGGCTGACCTGAAAACCAAGGACCTGCTGGACCGCCGCTACGAGCGTCTGCAGAGCTACGGGCGCTTCAGCGATACCAAGGCTGACAGCCGCTAAGAAGGCCTGGCCCCTTCTTCCGCTTGCATCGCATCGGCCCTTCAGGGGCCGATGTTGTTTTTGCCGCAATACAAGTGCCCGGAGCGCGTGGACTCGCTGGCGCGTCGGATGCTACAGGCGGTAACATCCTCGAGAACAGCCCGCATGGGCCATTCTTGGGAGCCGTGATGTCCGTGTTGAAATCACTCAAGGGCCAGATTCTTGCGGCGTCTGCGGCATGCATGGTGGTGGCGCTGCTGGCACTTACCTTGGTCAACTACCTCACTGCACGCCATCAGGCGCACGAATCCCTGGCAGAGGAGGGGCTCGCAACAGCCAAGAGCCATGCGGAAACCATTGAGGAGTGGACCCGTGCCAAGGCCAACACCGTGTCGGCATCCGTGTCTGCCTTTGCGGACCCAGAGCCCGCCAAGTTTCTCGCGATGCTTCGTGATGCTGGCCAGTTCAGTACTGCGTACTTTGGCTACGCAGACAAGAAGTACGTGTTCTCCGAAGCACGCAGCCTTCCGGCTGACTATGACCCCACGGCGCGTCCCTGGTACAAACTGGCTGCGCAGGCGGGCAAGCCCGTCGTTACCCCGCCCTATATTTCAGCGTCGGACCAGAAGCTGGTCGTGACGTTTGCCACACCCGTGGGTTCAGGCGCATCGCTCAAGGGTGTTGCGGCGGGCGACGTGTACATGGAGTCGGTGGTAGCCAACGTGGCCTCTATCCGTCCTACGCCAGAGAGCTTCGGTTTTCTCGCTTCTGCGGACGGAAAGATCATTGCTCACCGGGATCAGGCGCTCACCCTCAAGCCGCTTGCCGAGCTATCCAAGGAGGTCACCGCCGACAAGCTGATGGGCGCTGCGAACAATCGTCAACTCCTTCAGGCCGATATCGGCGGGCGCAGCCGACTCCTGAGTGTGGCGAACATCGCAGGAACACCATGGATGTTGGTGGTCGCCCTGGACGAAAGCGAGGCCATGGCGCCGATCCGTTCCATGCTGGCGACTTCGCTGGTTTCCAGTTTGCTGGTTCTGATCGCGGCGGCTGCGTTGCTTGGCGTGGTGCTCACCCGGCGTCTGCGGCAGTTGACACTGGTGCGTGATGCCATGCATGAAATCGGCGCGGGCGATGGCGATTTGTCGCGACGTATCGATGCACAGGGTGTGGACGAGCTGGCGCAGATTGCCACGAGCTTCAACAGTTTCGTGGCCAAGCTCTCCGGCGTGCTGTCGCAGATCCGCGAAGCGAGCGGATCTGTCCGTGTCGCCGCAGAGGAGATCGCCACGGGCAACCAGGATCTGAGCGGCCGTACCGAGCTCACCGCCTCCAGTCTGCAACAGACATCAGCTTCAATGCAGCAATTGACTGAAACCGTGCGCCACAACGCCGACTCGGCGCGGCAGGCCAACCAGTTGGTGGCACAGGCCTCCAGCGTTGCTCAGCACGGCGGGCAAGTGGTGGGCAACGTCGTAGCGACCATGGATCAGATCAATGCTGCTTCCCGGAAGATCAATGACATCATCGGTGTTATCGATGGCATCGCCTTTCAGACCAATATCCTGGCGCTGAACGCTGCCGTGGAAGCTGCGCGGGCCGGTGTGGCTTCGCCGTGGTGGCTGGTGAGGTCCGCAGCCTGGCACAGCGTAGCGCCGAAGCTGCACGCGAGATCAAGGCACTTATCAATACCTCGGTGGAGCAGGTGGAAAACGGCTCGCGGCTGGTGCACGACGCAGGGACGACCATGACCGACATCGTCAGCTCGGTGCAGCGTGTGACGGACATCATGGCCGAGATCACGGCGTCCACCAACGAGCAGAGCACCAGCATCAACGAAGTAGGCCAGGCCGTGGCACAGCTAGACCAGATGACCCAGCAAAACGCGGCGCTGGTCGAGGAGAGTGCCGCGGCCGCGCAGAGCTTGAAGGATCAATCCGTTCGTCTCTCCGAGGTGGTGGCGACCTTCCGCTTGTCCACTGACACTTCTAAAGCGTCGCCAACAGCAGCGCCCCGCCTTCCCGTGCGCGCCGGCTAAGCCGGCTTGTAGCGTGCTGCAGGGGTGAGCGCTGCGGTGCCGGGTCCGCAACGCCCGGTCGATTCCGCCTGCAATTTTGGCCTGTGATAATTCGGGCTTTGCCATGTCTTGCGTGCGAACCTGTTCCCTGCTTCCTCCTCATTTGGGTGCCTCTGCACGGCGCCGTCCGGGTGGGTCGGTTGTCGTGAGCATTTCGTCGGCGGACCTTGACCAAACCAGGGGCGCACCGGATGACGCAGTCGTTTGAAGCTGCCATCCGATCATTCGCGCCATCGCTCCCCCTGGGCGTGGCGCTGAGCGGAGGCGCGGACTCAACAGCGCTGCTTCTCGCCTGCGCACGCCGCTGGCCTGGGCAGGTGCGCGCGTTTCACGTCCACCACGGCCTGCAGGCTGCCGCGGATGGTTTCGAGCAGCACTGCGTGGCGTTATGCAGGCAGCTGAATGTGCCACTGCATGTGCAACGGCTTGATGCACGCTCCGCGGCGGGGCAGAGTCCTGAGGATGCAGCCAGGCAGGCCCGTTACGGGGCTTTGCAGGCCATGGTCCTGGCAGGTGTGGCCGCGCCAGGTATTCCCTGTATCGCTCTGGCTCAGCATGCTGATGACCAGGTCGAGACGCTGCTTCTTGCGCTGTCGCGGGGCTCCGGCGTGGCGGGGCTGGCCGCCATGCCCGCTTACCGGGAGCGCGCTGGGGTGGCATGGCATCGACCTCTGCTGCGGGTGTCCGGTGTCGATGTGCGCCGCTGGCTGCGCGAGCAGGGCATGGCCTGGGTAGAAGACCCCACCAACAGCGACACGCGCTTTACGCGCAATCGCATCCGGGCCGATTTGCTGCCCGCGGTCGAGGCCGCCTTCCCGGGGTTTCGCGAAACTTTCGCACGCACGGCCGCCAATGCCTGGCAGGCAACGGAGTTGCTGGGCGAAATCGCGCAAGAAGATCTTGCCCTGATCGGTCTGCCGCCAGCCCTGGGGCCGTTGCGGCAATTGAGCCGTTCCCGCCAGGCCAATGCGCTGCGCCACTGGCTGCGCCACCAGTACCAGACCACACCGTCGGCAGCGCAGCTGGCCGAGCTGCTTGACCAGATCGCCGCGTGCACAACGCGGGGCCACCGCATCCATCTCAAGGTGGGGCGGGGCTTCGTCGTGCGGTCGGCTCTGCACCTCGATTGGTACGACCCCGGGGTTTGCGTCTCCTGAGCGCACCGGGGGGTATCAGATCCCGATGGGCTCGGCGTCTGAAATCAGGACCGCGGTAGCGATGAACAGGCAGTGCGTCGAACCCACGCGCGCCCGTCAACACAAGGCTTTCGGGTGATGCCTGCAAGTCAGCGGGACCGGCTTTGCCTCACAAAGGCGACTGTGAAATGAGGCATAATAGCGGGATTGGAAACGTGACCGAGTGGCCGAAGGTGCTCCCCTGCTAAGGGAGTATGGGGTGTAGAGCCTCATCGAGGGTTCGAATCCCTCCGTTTCCGCCAATCCGAAGGAAAAGCTGCAAGCATCTCCGAAAAAGATGCTGCAGCTTTTTTTTCGTCCTCGTTTTCTGACGATGACAAATCTTCCGTCATCGCAGCCATGAAAGCGTGCGCTGGGTCCTCACCCAATATCGCGCGCATCTTCCCTCTAAGCCGCCAGCTGCAAGCGCGCTTTCCCTGTTTCATCTCGATCAGGTTCGAGGGGTTGACCTCAAGCAATGCAGCCAGTTTTCTTTGGCTTCCTGCCACGGCGGCAGCCTGCTCGATCAAGTCGTTGAGTGTTGCAAGTGGTGCCATATTGAGTCCATTTGTGTTAGATTGCCGGTACCTGATTGAGTCCAGTCTCAATTTGGCAATTTTCACACAAGGGCCGCCATGTCTATCAAGCCATTCCAAGGTCATCCCGGATCGGGTATGACCGAAGAGATTTCCCAGCAAGGGAAAAACCTTTGTCCTCCTCCTGCCGCTAACACCTCCGGTGAAAGCTTGGCGGCCCTAGCCGGTGGTGGGCAGGGGGAGGGCTCCGACATGATTTGGGGCGAGCTGAGAGCGCCAGAAGGCTTTTGGTTCAGCTGCCATTGCATGCGGGCATGGTTCCCTACCTCCGACGTTCGCGCGGAGCGTCGCGCATGAGGCTCGTCGCCAAGCACGCCCAAGTGGGCTACCTCACGCCAGGCCAGCGGCCAGGCTGCCGCAACTGCAAGCACTTCGAGCAAGTACGCCACGATTCGCCAGTGATGGCAGCGCGCCAGGCCTGCCTCAAGCACGAGCTGGAAGTCACAAGCGGCGGCATCTGCAATGACCACCAGCTGCGCCGCCAGGCGAACGAAAGCCAGTTCGCATACCTGACCAGGCAGCGCGATCTTCTCGAACGCGCTTTGCTCGATCAGCGCAGGACTCCCCAAGTCAGGGAGACACGCCCATGACCATCAACGGCCAATCGGGCGCGGCAATGCTGCTGTTGTCTCCCGAACCCCGCATGAGCCAAGAGGCGCGGCGCATTGTGCGTTGCGCTGCGCACATTCGTCTGTTCATGGACACGCCGGAAAAGTCGGCCTGGTTCGATGAACACATGTTCGAGGTCGAAACGGCATTGCGCCGCTATGCCTCCGACTACATCAGCCAGGCCTGCACGGACCTGGATGCAGTATCTGCGCGCAGCCGCGCAGCTGCTGCGAATTTGCATTTTTCGACGACGCTCGACGGGGGCGGTTTTTGTCAGGCGGGCGTGGTAGCACCGCCTGACAGTCTCATGTGTGAGAAAAGTCGCTTCATCGGCGAGGGGGCGTCGCGCTGATGGCTTACGACACCGTCAAGCTCCGTTCGCCGTCCATCGATCCATCGGTGATGGCACGCATCGAGCAGCAATGCATCTTGCGCAGCGGCATGCACCTCGGTACGGGTGAAGTCCTGTACGAGCTGCACGCGGGCGAGCTGCTCGGCTCCTGGGATAGCCGCATCGCCATCAAGCCGATGCACGAAGAGCACCAGGCCGACAAGAACGGCACCGTTCGCATGCACCCTTGCGAGCCTTATTTGCTCGTTGAGGCCAGCGTGCACAAGGCCATGCTTGGGCATAACGTTTACGGCGGGCCTACCGACTTCCGCAAGGCGTGTTGCGACCTTATCGCCCTGGTTGAAAAGCTGCTCGATACCGACATGCCAGGCGCCGACTTCTGGACCGTTCACCGCGTGGACGTGGCAAACGTCTTCAACCTGCCCAAAGCCAGCATCAAACAGTTCTTCGACGGCATGCAGCTGCTGAGCTTTCCTCGGCGCGGCAAGAAGGCCATGAAGACCGCTCAAAGCCTGTACTTCCCAGGCAAGACCACCACGGTCAAGTTCTATCACAAGGGCCCCGAATTCCGGGTCCACGACCTGGCGCGGCTGCGCCGGTTTTTCAAGATCTTGTTCGGCCATCTGTACGGGCCTGACGAGTCATTGCAGGAGCGCGTAGAGCGCAAATTGAACGCCCTTCAACGGCTCGCAGACAACCGGCTGCGCGTTGAGGTGGAGATACACGCCGACAAGCTGCAGTACGACTTTGGGCGCAACCCTCGGGTTGATGAGGTCACGGACGCCTACCTGCAGCGCATTCACGACGCAGAGATAGAGCGAGTGCTCAGAGAAGGGAAACAAGGCATGGACACCGTCCGCACCGAAGAGGCTGTATGGCAACGCCTGCAGGACACCTACCCCTCAAAGCTGGCCCATGTACTCCATGCCTTCTGGCAGGTCATGGCTGTTCGAGGCGATGAAAAAGCGCGCGAGCGCTACACCAAACCCACGTTCTATCGAAACCGCAAATTGCTCGAAGAAGCGGGCGTGAGCTGGCGCGGTTCTGACGTTTTCATCGTTGCGAACGATTCCCCAATCCACGACTTCACGCCGATGCGCGTGGATCGCCGTTTCTGCTCTCTCCCGGCGCGGAATCGGCCTGAGTACCACGTTAGCCGGGACCTGTTGCGGCTTGCCGCTTGATCGAAAGAACCACCATGGCCACATCCAACGAAACCAGCTCGACCACCAAGGCGCCCGCGTTCATGCAGGTGCACGTCAAAGGCCGCATCGATGCGCGCCGCCGCCACGAAAAAACGACGTATACGCGGATTCTCACGCCAGCGCCTGACGCCTACAGCCGCCCGCAAACCATCGAGATTCGCAGTAAGGGGACGCTCGGACAAGTCGGTGACGAAGTCATCGTGCTGGCCCAGCTGGGCGGCTACACGCGCAAGCCGTTTCGCAGCACCGACAAGGAGACCGGCGAGGTGTCCACCGTCACGCCGGTGGATATGACGCTTGACGCTATCGAGTGATGCCAGGTCGTAGCCCTGCGCGCAGGGTTACCGCCTGTCATCTCAATACCGCTCCGCCATGCCTCAGTGTGTCCGCGTGTTGCCCGTTGAAACGCCCTTTGCTCGCAACCTCGACGGAGGCGAGAACTTCACAACCATGTATCCCATGGTTGTCGTCGATCCGTCCTGCTCAACCGATTTACGCATTTTCACTACACAAGAGATTTCTTCGCCTGGTGGTAGTGCTGGCGTCAATCTCCCAGACCCTGTCTTGATGCGCGAATCCTTTTTTATGTCCTTCGGCCTGGTCATCAGCTGCTGGATTCTCGGTAAGTTTGTCGGCGCAGTTCTTGAACTTATTAAGGGTAAACAAAATGATTATTGATGCGTTCCTGCAGCTGATAGCGGCCAATCTGCACCTGGTCATTGACGCTTCGATTTTTGCTGTCGTTTCTATTGCTGCAATCATCGTCGGCCTGGTTGTTTTTGAAAACAGTGCCAGAAAGTTGCTGCGCCTGGTCAGTGGCGATAGCGGCGGTCCCAAGGTTGGCTATCAATACGAAGAGTATGTGAACGGTAAGCCTGTTTATCGCACCTGGACGAAAAAAGATCGATATTTGCACGACAAAGCGCGCCGCTAGTCGTTAAAAGAATTTGCGTCATCCGTCGCAAATAGTGCCCGTAAGGGTTAATCAACTGGAGTGTTTTCTATGTCCCTCAAGCTCAAAGCAATTCTGTTTGCAATGTTCGCCGGTCTGATGGCGATGCTCGCTGGCCCTGCAGCTGCTGCAAGCCCCTTCGCTCCGCTTACTGCCGCCGTGACCTTCACCGACGTTATCGCCGCGCTGATGGCCGTGGCGGCCATCCTGGCAGGCCTGTACGTGACCATGCGCGGCGTCCGCACCGTGCTCGGTTTCATCCGTCGCTAAGTCTCACGCGGTTGTCATCAACCCCCAAAAACGGCCCGAGCACCGAAGGCGCGCAGGGCTGCTTTTTGGGGGTTTTTTCATGGTGAATTCGCATGTATGACCTTTACATCATCGCGGCGTGGATGACGGGTGTTGTTGCCGGTGGCGCATTGATCCGGGGCCTTGAGTGGTGAAGTTCCTGGCCTTCCTGCTGCTCGCGTTGGCCTCGTGCCTGGCATCGGCGCAGCAGGTCATTCCTGAGCACGAAGCGCAGCGGCAATACATCTCATTTGCCCAGGCCGCGCCGAAGATTTTTGCGGCTGCGATTGCCCGCGCGCAGCCGAAGACCACCGACCGCGCAGCTTCCACCGGGGATTCGTATAACCGTGCGCTTGAGTACGCGAAACAGATCGGCACAAAGACGGCCGCTGACCAGGCTGGAAACGCCTTTAGCTTTCTTTCGTTCCTGCCCGCGTTGGCTGGCTCGAAGCTCTACGGGGAAACGCTTTCGTACACGTTCTCCGGCGCGACTGTCACTGTCGCTTCAGAGCGCGATATCGGCGCCTTCGTGTATCGGCTGCGGCCTGCTTACCAATCGGCGTCTTCGCCCTCGTCATTCAATCCCGCCGTGCGGATTTATGACCCCGAGTTTGCATTCACGTTTAAGACGATGCCGAGGTATATCAGCGGCACCTACTCGCCGCAAAATCTTTGCGCCAGCTCGTCTAACGCTTGCACGAACCTTCAGCCATACACGGCGGGCCGGTACAAATGGTTCTACCGAGATTCAACAGCTCCTTATATCGTCGCGTGCAACGACGTTTCGGATTGCGTACAAGCGATGCTGTCATATGATTTCTACGTTAAAACGTACAAGCTGCGCACCGCTGGTTTTGACAACTTCGGCCAATACTACGGCGGCTATATGGTGCGGCCCTCGGGAAATTGTGCAGACGCTTCTGATTTTGCGTACCTGCAAACCCTTCTGCCTGGTCTTGCGTGTCTTTATTCGCTGCAATACAACTTCACTTTATCCGGCACGGATCAGACGTTTCGCGTGACTGGTGATTTTGAGAGTCCATACGTTCGCTATGTGTCATTGAATCCGGTTCCTCTTCTTTGTCCTGGTGCCACGAAATACCACCAGCTGGCCGCGTGCGACCCGCGATTCGCCAGCGATGTGATTTCGCCCAACACGCTGGCGCTCCTGGTCGATCGCATGTTTTATTGGGGTTCGCAGCGCTTCGGATATCGCGGCCTTGTGTACACGCCTGTGACGGTCCGTGACGTGCTCGCGGCCCTTGGCAACACGCTCGTGAAGTTCTCCACGCTTGGGGAGGAGCTGCCGCCGCCAACCGTGGAGCCTCCGAACCCGCCCAGCGTGCCAGGTACTGGCGGCAGTGGCGCCGCTTCCGTGAATCTTGGCTCTGATCCGGCCATTGCACAGCCCACTGTCGAGGGCATTTCTGGCGCTTCGATCCTTGCGCCGGTCTGGTCCCTTTTTCCATCCTTGGCCGCCTATGGCCCGGGCGGTCATACGTCGCAGTGCCCGACGTTCTCGCCGTCCGTCTTCGGCGCTTCTCTGCACATCGAGGAGCACTGCCAGCTCTTGGAGACGCAACGCGCGGCGCTTGGGGCCGCTGCCTTGCTGTTGTGGGTGGTCGTCGCTCTACGAATCGTTTTGAGGGCCTAAATGCTGTTCTTGCTCCTGTGCCTTGCCCGTCGACATTCGCGGGCCTTCCTGGTCCACCTTTTGGCGTTCTCGCTGATTTGGTCGCCTGTCATGCAGGCCCGCGCAATTGCGCCAGCCGTCGTCCTGGTACCGATTGGCATCGCTGCAGCTCGCGTGTTCGTGGCTGCAGCTACTCGCGTTGGTTCTCAGTTGACTGCAACCAACGTCGCTGCCGGGTCAGGCTTGGCCTTGGTCGCCCTCGCTGGGGAAAACTGGACCGCCGTTGTGAACTACACATCAAACGCGGCGGCCAGCTGGCACTCGTCCATTACGGGGGGCGTGCTCTCCTTCGCCAGCTTGGCCAGCTCGGTAGGTGTCACCAGCGTGTCCACCGACGTTTCTTCCTATTCCTGGTCGGCCACTGCAGGCAACGTGAACGTCGGGTATGGCAACGTACCCATCAAGGACGCACGGCCAGGGAACCCTGGCGATACGGCGTTCGCCTTCACCACAAGGCATGACGGCAACTTTGCATATCAGCCGCTGGCCGGGAATACCTTCTCGACCGTCTACAACGCTTCGGGGTTCAAAAACTACTTGTGTCCGCTCATGCCAAACCCATCGGCTGAGCCTACGCAGGAGGCTTGCCGCGGCCTGCCTGAAATGCCCTTTGGCACGTTTCAATACGGCACCCAGTACATGAGCATCGGACTAGGTTGCAAAGAGGCCATCGATTGCGCGAAGGCGTACATATCGGCCCGCCTGGTGCAGCTCAGCTGGTTGCAGGGTACGACCTTCAACCCGCAGGGAATGCGCAACTTTGCGAATGCGGTCAACAACGTCAGCGCGAACTTCGGCAGCTGCTTTGACACGCGCGTGTCCAGCTATACGGCGTTTCCTGGCTACCGGTGTCCGGTCACCCTGACGTACAACATCGCCGCGCTGGAATCGTCTAACCCTGGCGTCTTCAACACCGTTACGGAAAACTTCAACATCGATGTGAACCTGCAGAAGCCCAGTTTTTCGCAGGCGCAGACGCTTAACGACTACATCGACCGGTATCCGCTCGCGGGCTCGCAACCCATCGCGGCGGCCTCGCTGGCGCAGATGGTCAACGCCATGTTTTTGCAGGCCGCAAACCGGGCGGGGTATTCCGGCATCAACTACTTTCCGATTACAGCTGCAGATGCTGCGGGCGCTCTCCAGCCTGGGGAAGTCGTGCCGTTGTCCTCGATCACTTCGCCGGTCGTAGCCGGTGGAGCTGGAACAGTGCCAGGCAATCCGACCGCACCTGGTGGCTCGGCCACTCTCGACCTTGGCCCGAATCCGAACATTGCGCAGCCTGGCCTGGAGGGCATCCCAACTGCTGCGCAGATCATGGCGCCCGTCTTCGATCTGTTCCCCTCGCTGCGCAATTTCCAGGTGCCGGGTCACACGTCACAGTGTCCCGCGCTCTCGATCCCGCTGTGGGGTCAGGACATATCGACCAACAAGCATTGCGAGCTGATCGAGGGGCAGCGCTCCGCCCTTGGTGCAGCTGCTCTCGTTGGGTGGTCTATCGCTGCGCTCATCATCGTTCTGGGGGCCTGACATGTACGCAATCCTCTTCTCCGCCTTCAATGCCACGCTGGGTTTTTTAGTCCGCTCGGTCATTGCAAAGTTTTTCGTTTTCTTTGCGCTCTTCTTCATCACGACTGAGTTCCTTGCCGTCCTGGTCGACCGGCTGCCGAACGGTCAGGCCATGTCTGGCGCGCTCGCTGGCATCCCTCCGTCCATGTGGTACTTCCTCGACCTGGTGCACTTCGATGTGGGCTTGCCTGCCGTCATCAGTGCGTGGGTTCTGCGGTTCATGATCCGCCGTATTCCGGTCATTGGGTAAGCCATGCCGATCAACGCTTACACCGGGTTGATGGGCTCGGGGAAGACATACGAAGTTGTCGGCTTCGTCATCCTTCCGGCACTGCTTCGCGGTCGCCGCGTGGTGACGAACATCGAAGGCCTGGACTACGAAAAAATTTGCGCGTATCTCCATGAGAAACACCCAGGCGCGGACCTCGGCCAGCTCCTCATGGTCACCAACGAGCAGATTGCGGCCGATGGCTTTTTCCCCTGCCGCGATGGCGACGAAGAGGCCACGGTGAAGGGTGGCGACATGGTCTGCATCGACGAGGCCTGGCGCTTCTTTGGCACGTCCACAAAGATCAAGGCCAGCACGCAAGTTTTCTTGCGCGAGCATCGCCACTACACGGACCCCGAAACGAAAGTCAGCTGCGATCTGGCCTTGATGCTGCAGAGCATTGGGGACCTCCATCGAACCGTGAAATCTGTCGTCGAGCTTTCGTTCAGGACGCACAAGCTCAAGACCGTAGGGCTGAACAAGCGGTACCGCCTGGACATGTTCGAGGGCACCAATCAGAAGATCAGCACGCGGGCTAACACCTGGCAGAAGGCCTACGACCCGGCCATTTTTGGGCTGTACAGCAGCTACGCGGCTGGGTCTGGCAAAGAGCTGGCGATTGATGGCCGCCAGAACGTTCTCAGGGACCCTCGCAACATCGCAATGGCCGTTGGCGTGCTGTTGATTTTTGGCGTGGGTGCCTTCGGTATCTCGCACATCTTCAACCGGTACAAGGCACCCAAGGACGCGGCAGCGGCCACCACTGAACCGGTCGCACCTGGCCGAGCTGCACCTGGTGCACCGCCTGGGCCTGCGCCGGTCGCCAAGACCTCTGATTCGACAGATTGGCGCCTGGCTGGCCGCATTGTGACGGCTCGCGGTGAGCGGGCTGTGTTGGTTGGCGCCGCTGCACGGGTGCGGGTCGAGGACCCCGCGCTGTTCGTCGGTTATGGCTGGGATCGCCGCGCCATGATCGATGGCGAGCGCATTTCTGCCTGGTCGGGTCCAGCAGCTGGTGCTACCGGCTCCGCATCTGAATCGTCGTCTGTTCTGTCTGTGGGTAAATGATGCGCCGCCTCGTCCTTTGCTGTTTGCTTCTTCTGTCTTTTTCGGCCAGGTCGCAGCCGGTCGCACTTGATCGTGTGCCGGTCGTGATTGACCTGCAGGCCGTCAGCCTGGCCCAGGTCGTGCACCTGGTCTACAAAGAGATTTCCCCGGCCAGCTACGTTTTGGCGCCGGACCTGGTCGCGGATCAGCGGCCTGTTTCCCTCCGCTGGACTGGTCTACCGGATCAGCTGCCGTCGTTCATGGGTGCCTGGTTGGAATCGCTTGGTTACTCCACCAAGGACCGCGCTGGAACCCTGTTCATGTCCCGCCAGGTTGAGCCGCCTGCACCTGAAAAAGAGGAGGAGCAAAAGGACACCATGATTTACTGGCCGCGCTATCAGAGCGCGTCAGCGCTGCGCGAGCTGGCCGGTGGTGTCGTTCCTCCCGATGGCTTCACCGCACATCGTGGGGTTTCGTCATCTCCCCAAGGTAGGGAGGTTGCTCAGGCTTCCGCCCCTTCCGGTCGCGGTGGCTCTCGCATGTCTCAGCCGCCCGCCCAGGCCGCGCCAGGCTCGGCCCTCGCGGTGATGGACAAGGACGACCGAATGCTCGTCTTCCGTGGAACCCAAAAGGACCGCCAGCAGCTGGCCGCCTTCCTGGAACAAGTAGACCGGGCCGCCGAAGTCGTCAGCGTGCAGGGGGCGATTTATGAGGTCGCCACCAGCAAGAGCGAGGGGAGCGCATTTCACCTGGCCGCGAACATCCTCCGGGGGAAATTCGGTATCACGGCGAATCTTGGGAGCAGGCCGGGAGGCGAGTTCCTCGGGGTCAAGCTCGGCGGCCTCGAGGCCGTCATGGGTGCCCTGAAAAGCGACAGCCGGTTCAAGGTGTTGAGTTCTCCGCGCCTCTCCGTCCGCTCTGGTGGCAGCGCGCGCCTGGTCGTCGGCCAGGAAGTGCCGACCGCTGGAGCCGTGTCCACCAATGCCCAAGGCGGCACGCTGCAGAGCGTGGACTACCGGCAAAGCGGCATCATTTTTGACCTGGCGCCGCAGGTTTTCCGTGATGCCGTTCGGCTGTCACTGTCTCAGCAGGTGAGTTCCTTCGTGCGCACCGATACCGGCGTCAACAACAGTCCGACCCTGCTCAAGCGGGAGGCTAAAACCGACCTGGACGTGTTCGGTGACGAGGTGGTCGTCATCGGCGGCCTGGTGGACACCAAGACCAGCACCAGCTCGTCCGGTCTGCCGTTCCTGCCGGACTGGATGAGTAGCAGCGGTAGCGACACTACCGGCTCCGAATTGCTCGTCCTGCTGCAGGTCACGCGACAATCCAACCCATGAAAAAGCATCAAATACTTTGGTCGTGTGTGGTCGATTTTTTCCGCGCTTTGCTTTTCTATCGCGGCGACTCTAGAAGGATGATCATGCGCTTAGAGTGGCGAGCGTTCTGGAGAATCCTCCGTCACTAGCAGTGGCGACTAATCCACCTGCTCCGAATTTCTCGCCCTGCTGTAGGTGACCCGCCAGGCTCACCGATAAAAGTTCCTGCGGCCTGATTGGTTGAAGATACTGCGCCTAAGTCAAAATTTGCGTATGACTCTTGTCCTAGCCTCCTGCGTTTTTATCTCGGCTCTCAATGCCGCTTTTTACTTTTACGAGCACGCTCGTGGTCGTGGTCGTGTTCTTGCTGGCTTTTTTTCTGCTTTTGTATCTGGCGCAGCTTTTGCATCATTCGTCTATCTCGTGCAGTTTTCAGAGTTGTTTAGATTTCTAGGCGTTCAGCGCTGAACTGCATTTCTTTGCTTACGCCGCCCTGGGGTATGGGGCGTCGCCCCATGTTCAACCTGTCACGCGCAACTTGCCCGCCGATGTGGTCACCCTGCTACAAGCGCGCCTGTTTCATCTATTTACACCGATGGCCGCACCTCCGTTGCAGCGTCCCGGCCTTCGCGCTACCGTGCTGTTTTTCGCGATCATCTGCGCTGAATCAAGCACTCCCGTGACTCGCGCTTGATAAACCGGTTTTCCGCGTCAGCGGCTGCGTCCTTCCTCTACCTTCTGCCGCTGACAATGCCCTGAAAACCTGCCTTCCATGGGGCCGCCTTTTTCGCCGTTTGCCAACGCCAAACGGGCCTAGATTGCGCTCCCCAAGGAGGGGAATAGATGGCATTTATCGGATACGCAAGAGTCTCAACTCAAGATCAAGACACTGCTTTGCAGCTGGACGCACTCACCAAGGCGGGCTGTCAAAAAATCTTCCAGGAAAAGGCTAGCGGCTCGACCCGTAGAGGTCGGCAGGAGTTGGCCCGCTGCCTGGCATCTCTCGGCCGTGGTGATGTCCTGGTCGTCTACAAGATCGACCGCATAGCGCGAAGCCTGTTTGATTTGCTGGAAATACTTCGCCAGCTTGAAGGCGTCGGCGCCACCATCAAGAGCGTGACTGAACCACTGGACACGACAAACAGCATGGGTGTGTTCGTTGTGCAGATCCTCGGCGCTGTGGCCCAGCTCGAAAGGTCGATGATTCGGGAGAGATCTATTGCGGGCCAGATCGCCGCGAGACAGAGAGGGCGAATGCCCGGGAGGGTGCGAGCCTTGGCGGCTGGCGATGAGCGCGCTTTGGTATCTGAGTACCTGGAGGGCCAGACCACTTACAAGAATTTATCCTTGAAGTTCGGCGTATCCGAACATGCGGCGAAACGATCTGTCTATCGGGCCACGAAACCCGCTGACTATCTGAAGCGTCAGCGTTGTTAGCGTATCGATCCGTTTCCGCCAAATAAAGCCCAGGTGATTAATCACTTGGGCTTTTTTCTTGGGCGGATGGGTGTTGCACTTGCCGTGTCTGTCGTCTGCGGTACGGCCAAGCTGGCATTCGATTGTTGCCGCAACGCGCCCCGCAATTGCGCGCAGGCGCCCAGCGTTCACTCGTCCAGCGAGGCGCTCCATCGGTCTCCCCAGCCCTGCGCGCCGGCGCGCTCGATGTCGCGGCGGTTGCGTTTGGTGGGGCGGCCCTGGCTGAGGGCGGCCGCGGGCTCGGGGGCCAGGCGGCGCATTTCGGCTGCTTTTTCGCGGGCCTGGACGCTCTCGGCGGTTTCTTCGTAGAGCTGCTGGGCCACTGGGGCTGGGCCCCGTGCGCCGCTCAGGCCGCGAACCAGCACCGTGCGGGCTATCGGGCCCTGGCGCAGGGCAACCGTATCACCGCAACGCAGGTCGCGGGCCGGCTTGGCGGCCAGTCCGTTGACCGTGACGCGGCCCTTGGCAATTTCCTCGGTGGCGAGGCTGCGCGTCTTGTAAAAGCGTGCGCACCACAGCCACTTGTCCAGCCGCATCGTCTCCATCATGTTCATGCGCCCGATTGTCCCGCGCCTGGGCTGGCGTTGCTTTCAGCGTGGTGCAAAACCCCCGGTAGGCGGACGACTGCGTCGAGGCCCTGAACGACTGCGCTGCCGTCGTAGCGGTTGGTCAGCGAAATGGTGCCCTGCACAGCCTGAACGATCTCCTGGCAGATGGCCAGACCCAGGCCGCTGCCTGTCCGCACGTCGCCTGCGGAAAATGGCTGAAACAGCCGCGCGGCCAGCTCATCGTCGATGCCCGGGCCGTGGTCGCTGATAGTGAGCGTCACCACGTTACCCTGCATGCGCAGATCCACGGTGAGCTCGCTGCCCGGTGGCGCGTGGCGTATGGCGTTATGCAGCAGGTTACGGCACAGCTCCCGCAGCATCCACTCGTGGGCCTGTACGGGTGCGGGCTCGGTATGGATCCCGAAGTCGAGGTCGCGCTGCGCCACCAGCGGCGAGATGTCGAGCGCAATGGCCCGCAGGATCTCGTCCAGTCGCGACAGGGGCGGTTCACGTTGCTGGCGCAGCTGCTCTACCTTGGCCAATGCCAGCATCTGGTTGGCCAGCTGCGTGGCACGGTCCACCGTATCGCCGATTTCCCGCAGCGCCTGTACGGGCTCGACGTCGCCGCGCAGCGCAGACTGCACCTGCGTCTTGAGCACGGCCAGCGGCGTGCGCAGCTGGTGCGATGCGTCCCGCACAAACCGCTTCTGGTGGCGCAGAAGATGCCGCAGCCGCTGCATGACCTGGTTGGTAGCGTCGATGAGCGGCTGCAGCTCGCGCGGTGCCGATGGAGCGGCGATGGGGCTCAGGTCGCCTTCGCGCCGCGCCTGCAACTGATGGCTGAGCTGGCGCACAGGGTTGGTCGCGCGCTGCACCACCAGCACGACCGTAAACGCCACCACCGCGATCAGCAGGGCCTGGCGCAGGAGGGTGTTCCACAGGATCTGCAGCGCCAGCGTTTCGCGCACCTCCAGTGTCTCTGCGACCTGCACTACCGCCATCGTGCGGCCCTCGGCACTGGCCACGGGCTGCAGGAGCACGGCCACACGCACATTGCGTTCGCGAAAACGGTCATCGTAGAAGTCGACCAGCGCGGCATACGGAGGGCGCGCGGGGATGGTACCGGTCCAGAAAGGAAGTTCTTCAAACCCTGAAACGAGCTCTCCGCGCAGGGTGGACACCCGGTAGAACATGTGGCTCTGGTTGTCGGCCTCGAAAGCTTCCAGGGCCGAGTAGGGCACCGTGGCGCGCAGTTGCGCTGTGGCGTCGTAGCCTGTCACGTCCAGCTGCTCGCTGATGCTCTTGGCCGATGCGAGCAGCGTGCGGTCGTACGCGGTGTTGAGCGATGTCAGCGTCTGCTGGTACAGGCTGAAGGTGTTGAAAGCTATGAAAAGTGCCACCGGTACGAGGATGCCCACCAGCAGCCGGCGCCTGAGCGAGTGGTGGCGCGCAATACCGGGCTGTGCGGTGCTCATGCCTCGTCGGTCCGCAGCAGGTAGCCCAGGCCGCGCAAGGTCATCAGCGTGAGTCCGGTGCCCGCCAGCTTCTTGCGCAGTCGGTACACCACCACCTCGATGGCTTCGTACTGCACATCCAGCTGGCCCGGGAACACGAGTTCATACAGGCGCTCCTTGGCCACGGCATGCCCGGGCTGGGCCAGCAGCGCATGCATCAGCGCAAGCTCGCGCGGTGTGAGTTCCATCACCTCGCCGTGGCGGTACAGCGCGCCGCTTTGCTTGTCGTAACGGATGGCGCCCATCTGCACCGTGCCGGGCGCCGTGACGCTCGCGCCTGTGGGGTCGGCACTGCGGCGCACGAGGGCGCGCAGCCGTGCCTCCAGCTCGTCCAGGTCGAACGGTTTGGGCAGGTAGTCGTCTGCACCCGCGTTGAGGCCGATGACCCGATCACCGACGGTGCCGCGAGCGGTGAGTATCAGTACCGGCGTGCGCAGGCCCTTGGCTCGGGCCTGCTGCAGTACCTGCAGGCCGTCCAGACCGGGCAGCGTGAGGTCCAGCACCACGGCGTCGGGCTGGCGTGCGACCCACTGGCTGAGGGCGGCGCGGCCGTCGCCCGTGGCGGTCACTTCCATGCCGCGGCGCGAGAGTGCGCGGTGCAGCGTGGCCTGCATGGTGGGGTCGTCCTCGACGAGAAGCAGTTGCATGCGCGGCACCATAGCACTGTCCTGCCGGGCCGCTTGCATGGGTGTTTTCCCTGAGTCTGCGGACAGCCGTTTGACAGGCGGCTCGCGCATCATCGACTGGTTCGGAAACCTCAAAAGGAGACAACCCATGCGTCGCGATATGTTTCTCAAGTCACTGGCTGCCCTGGCGGCTGCTGGTGCCCTGCCGGTGTCTGCGCAGACTGCGTCTGCCATCAAGATGATGATTCCCGCCAACCCGGGCGGCGGCTGGGACTCCACCGGCCGCGCGCTGGGCAAGGCCATGCAGGACTCGGGTGCTGCGGCCACGGTCACTTATGACAACAAGGGCGGCGCAGCGGGCGCCATCGGCCTGGCCCAGTTCGTCAACGCCAGCAAGGGCGACCCGAACGCGCTGATGGTGATGGGCGCCGTGATGCTGGGCGGCATCATCACCGGCAAGCCGCCGGTGGGCCTGGACAAGGTCACGCCACTGGCGCGCCTGACCAGCGAATACAACGTCTTCGTGCTGCCCGCCAATTCGCCCTTCAAGACCATGAAGGACGTGGTCGACCAGCTGCGCAAGGACCCTGGCAGCGTGAAGTGGGGGGGCGGCTCGCGTGGCTCCACCGAGCACATTGCCGCCGCCATGATTGCGCGGGATGTGGGCGTGGACCCGGCCAAGATCAACTACGTGGCCTTCCGTGGGGGCGGCGAAGCCACCGCGGCCATCCTGGGCGGCAACGTCACGGTGGGCGGCAGCGGCTACAGCGAGTTTGCCGAATACATCTCGACCGGCAAGATGCGCCCGATCGGCGTCACATCGGCCACACGCCTGAAGGGTGTGAACGTGCCCACGCTCAAGGAGCAGGGCATCAACGTGGAGATCGGCAACTGGCGCGGTGTGTATGGCGCACCTGGCATCACGGCCGAGCAGCGCAAGGCCCTCATTGATGCCTTGGCCAAGACCTACAAGAGCAAGGCCTGGCAGGACGCCATGGAGAAGAACGGCTGGACACCCGCCTGGATGGCTGGCGATGAATTCGCGAACTTCGTGGATTCCGAGTTCGCGAGCATGCGCGCCACGATGGCCAAGTCCGGAATGATCTGATCTGAAGCAGCAAGCATGGCGCGCGCCCCTGCTCCCCAGGCGGGCAGGGGCGCCTGCGCAGCCATGCGCGGACAGTGCGAAAGAAAAACATGACACAACAACACTCATCGCGCTCCACACCCCTGCAGACCCTGATCGGGACTGGGCTTGTGCTGCTGGCGATTGCCATGGCATGGGGCGCCAGCACGGTCAGCTCCGAGGCGGGCTACGGTGGCGTCGGCCCCAATTTTTTCCCGTGGGTGGTGAGCATTGCCTTGCTGATCTGCGGCGTCCTGTGCGTGGTGCACGCGCTGACCGGCGGCTTTCGCAACCTGGAGGAGGGCTCTGGCGACGTGCGGGCCCACTGGAAAGGCTTCATCTGGGTGTCCGCAGGGCTGCTGCTCAACGCGATGCTCATCACCACGCTGGGCTTCATCCTGAGCTGTACCTTGTGCTTCGTGCTGTCGGTCCGGGGCTTCAAAAGCGCCGAGGGTGAGATGGACCTGCGCTTGAAGGCGTGGATCAAGGACTCGCTGATTGGCATTGCTGTTTCTGCACCGGTGTTCTGGATGTTCACAAAGCTGCTGGCCATCAACCTGCCCGGCCTGACCAATACAGGGTGGCTTTAAGGCCTGCAAATCATGGAAACGCTAAATCTTTTGATGCAGGGTTTTGCCACTGCGGCAACACCCATCAATCTGATGTGGGCCTTTGTGGGCTGCATCATTGGCACTGCTGTGGGCGTGCTGCCCGGCATCGGCCCGGCCGTGGCCGTGGCCATGCTGCTGCCCATCACTGTCAAGGTCGAGGCCACCGCCTCGATGATCTTCTTTGCCGGCATCTACTATGGCGCGATGTACGGGGGCTCCACCACCTCCATCCTGCTGAACACACCCGGAGAAGCCGGCTCCATGGTCACCGCCATGGAGGGCAACAAGATGGCCAAGAACGGCCGCGCTGGCGCCGCGCTGGCCACGGCAGCCATTGGTTCGTTTGTGGCGGGCACGATCGCGACGGTGCTCGTCACCTTCTGCGCGCCGCTGGTGGCCGAGTACGCCGTGCGCCTGGGCCCGCCAGAATACTTCCTGCTGATGGTGCTGGCCTTCACCACGGTGAGCGCCGTGCTCGGCAAGAGCACGCTGCGCGGCATGGTGGCGCTGTTTGTCGGCCTGGCCATGGGCCTCATCGGCATTGACCAGATCACGGGCCAGGCGCGCTACACCGGTGGCGTGCCCGAGTTCATGGACGGCATCGAGGTCGTGTTGATTGCCGTGGGCCTGTTTGCGGTGGGCGAGGCGCTGTACAACGTGATGTACGAGGGCCGCACCGACGAGACCCAGAACCGCCTGACCAGCACCCACATGACCAAGCAGGAGTGGAAGCGCTCCTGGCCCGCGTGGATTCGCGCCACGTTCATCGGCTTTCCTTTTGGCACCATTCCTGCCGGTGGCAGCGAGATCCCGACCTTCCTGAGCTATGCGGCCGAGAAAAAGCTGAGCAAGAACAAGGACGAGTTCGGCACCACGGGCGCCATCGAAGGTGTGGCGGGCCCCGAGGCGGCCAACAACGCGGCCATCACAGCCACGCTCATCCCGCTGCTCACGCTGGGCATTCCCACGTCCAACACCACCGCCATCCTGCTGGGCGCCTTTCAGAACTACGGCATCCAGCCCGGCCCGCAGCTGTTTGACACTAATGGTGCGCTGGTATGGGCACTGATTGCGTCGATGTACATCGGCAACGTGATGCTGCTCATCCTGAACCTGCCGCTGGTGGGCCTGTGGGTCAAGCTGCTGAACATCCCCAAGTCGTATTTGTATGCCGGCATTCTGGTGTTCTCCACGCTGGGCGTGTACGGCATGCGCCAGAGTGCATTCGACCTGGTGCTGCTGTATGCGATTGGTCTGCTGGGTGTGGTGATGCGTCGCTTTGACTTCCCGGCTGCGCCGGTGGTGGTGGGCATGATCCTGGGCCCATTGGCCGAAGCGCAGATGCGCAACGCCGTGGCGATTGGTGAAGGCAAGTGGACGATTTTTCTGGAGCGCCCAGGCTCGATCACGCTGATCATCATCATCCTGACCGTGCTCATCCTGCCGCGCCTGCTGCGCCGCTGGGCCGCCCGGCGGATGGCCATGGCGGTGTCCGGCTGAAGCTGCACGGAACTTCCTGACCTGCAAAAACCGCGCCCCTGGGGCGCGGTTTTTTTTGGCTCGTGCAGCCCGATGGCCAATGCCCCGGCGGCTGCAATGTGCAGGCTTTGCACCAGAGCCATTGCGCTCTGGCGCCCCCACCAGGAGGCCTGTTCATCGAGGGTGATTCTACCATAGAATGCGAATGGTTCTTATTTGATGGATCGGTATGCAGTCACTTTCCCATGAGTTCCTGGTGCTCAGCCGCCAGCTTGGCCAGGCGCAGCAGCGCTGCAGCGCGCGCCTGGTGGCGCAGGCGGCGCACATCGAGTCGTTGCAGGCTGAAATTGTGCGGTTGCGTGCGGCGGTGATGGTGCGCGACACACGGCTTGCCATGGCGCATGAGGCACTGGAATCCCAGCTCATCGATGCGGACTGGGTGATCTGCCAGACGGGCTGCCTCAGTCACGATGCCTACTGGCGGGTGGAAGACCACTGTCGCCGCACCGGCAAGACCTGTGTGCTGGTCGACCAGGCCCTGGTTTCGATGCCGCCGCGTGACGTTGAGACGATAGCCCTGGCCCCATTGCCTGCCGCCGCTGTGCCCGCAGCGACGGTGGCAGGGGTGCTGATGCGCCAGACGGACCCAGATGAGCCCGAAAATGAATGAAAAGCGCTTGTAGCGCTTGTTTCATATGCCCGGTGTGCTATTGAATAAATAGCAATCTACCTTGCGTTGCTCCGATCACCAGGGCGCCTGTGCAAACCGCAGCACCAGATGGTCAAGCAGTGCCCGCACGGCCGGCGAAAGGTGTCTGCGTGACGGATACAGCGCGTGGATGGTCATGACCGGCAACGACCACTGTGGCAGCACAGCCCGCAGCTCGCCGCTGCGCAGCAGCGGGCTCACCAGGTACGTGGGCTGCAAGGCAATGCCACCGCCCGAGAGCGCGGCACGCATCAGCGTGGTGGCTTCGTTGGCGCTGAAGCGGGCTGATACGGCCACGCGCTCGGTGCGGTGCCCGCGCGAAAGCTCCCACACGCTGCGGCCGAAGTTTGCATAGCTCAGGCAGCGGTGCCGGGCCAGGTCTGCGGGCTCCTGCGGGGTGCCGTGGTCTGCCAGATACGCCGGCGATGCCACCAGTGCGGATGCGCAGGGCGCCAGCGGGCGGCCCACCAGCAGTGGGTCGGGTTCGGCGCTGATCCGGATGGCCAGGTCAATCCGCTTTTCCACAAGGTTGACCGAGCCTTCGCTGGCGTCCAGATCGATCTTGAGTTGCGGATGCAAGGCGAGGAAGTCGGCAATGGCGGCACCCAGTTGCGCAAACGCAAACGAGACGCTGCACGTCAGGCGCAGCTGCCCGCGGAGTTCGCCCTGTGCGGTCGTGGCGGATTCTTCCTCCAGGTCTTGGGAGATTGCCAGTATCTGCTGGCATCGGCGCAATGCGATTTCGCCCGCGTCTGTCAGCGTCACGCTGCGCGTGGTGCGTTGCAACAGGCGGGCCTGCAGCCACTGCTCCATCTCGGCCACATAGCGCGTCACCATCGCGCGCGACATCTCCAGCCTGTCTGCCGTGGCAGTGAAGCTGCCGGTGGCGGCGACCTCGGAAAACACCTTCATGGCAGTCAGGCGGTCCATCGTTGATTTGATCGTTTGGAGCAATAAATATGCGCATTTTATGGCGTTTATTAGATCGATATACGCAAATAAACTGCCTCCTGTGTCCACTTTCAACCCTTGCAGGAGACCCTTCATGTTCCGTATCACCGTCACCGCCGTCGTACTTTCGCTGGCCCTCGCCAGTGCCCACGCTGCCCAGCCTTTGCAGATCAAGGTCTACAACGCCGACAGCAGCAGCTTCAACGTCAATTCCACGCTCGTTTATGGAGAGAAGGAAGCCATGGTGATCGACGCGGGCTTTACCCGCGCAGATGCGCTGCGCATCGCGGCCAATGTGCTCGATAGCGGCAAGGTCCTCAAGACCATCTACGTGAGCCAGGCCGACCCCGACTACTACTTTGGCGTGGAAACCCTCAAGGAGATCTTTCCCCAGGCCGATGTGGTGACCACACCTGCCGTGCTCGAAAAAATCACGGCCAAGCTCGCGGGCAAGCTGGCGTTCTGGGGCCCCAAGATGGGCAGCAACGCACCGCGCACGCCAGTGCTGCCCAAGGCGCTCAGCGGCAGCACGCTGACGGTGGATGGCCAGGTGGTCGAGATCCGCGGAACGACCGGCCTGCTGGCGCATCGTCCGTATGCCTGGATTCCCTCGGTCAAGGCTGTGGTGGGCAACATCGGCGTTTTTGGCAACCTGCATGTGTGGACGGCCGATACGCAGACCGTGGCCGAGCGCAGCGCGTGGATGGCGCAGCTTGACGAGATGGCGGCGCTGCAACCCGCGGTCGTGGTACCCGGCCACATGCTGCCCGGCACGGCCCTCGACGTGACCGCCGTGACCTACACCAAGGGCTACCTGCAGGCGTTCGAGAAAAACGCCGCGGCGACCCGGACGGGCGCCGAGCTCATCGATGCGATGAAAGCCGCCTATCCCCAGGCGCCTCTGGGCCTGTCGCTGGACATCGGCGCCAAAGTGAACAAGGGCGAAATGAAGTGGTGAAGCCAGGGAGCGCATGCGCCGGCGCGTGACCCGCGCCGCGCTACCATCCCCGCATGCCCCTGACCGTTGACCAAGACCCCGCGCTGCCGCTGGATGCCCAGGGCATTCTGGAGCTGGCCGCGCGGTCCATGTTCCAGCTGTTTTCCAGCGTCAGCCAAGGCATGTTCCTGGTGGATCGCAGCGGGCGCATCGTGTGGGTGAACGAGGGCTACCAGCGCTTTCTGCCCGACCTCGGGTTTTCGTCGGTGGACCAGTTCGTGGGCCGCACGGTGGAAGAGGTGATCCCCAACACCCAGATGCGCAAGGTGCTGGAGACCGGCCAGCCCGTGCTGATCGATCTGCTCACCAACCAGGCCGGCACGTTTACCGCGTGATCGGCGCCATCGGCATCGTGCTGTTCGACCACCCCGAGACCACGCTGCAGCCGCTGATCAGCAAGTTTGCGCTGCTGCAGCGTGACCTGGACGACGCGCGGCGCGAGCTGGCCAGCCAGCGCAACCGCTCGCTCACCACGGCGGGCGACGGGCAGCGCCGGGCCAAGTACACGTTTGCCAGCTTTGTGGGCTCCAGCCCCGCAGCGGCCGAGGTCAAGCGCCAGGCGCGGCGGGCCGCACAGTCGAGCAGCCCGGTGTTGCTGCTGGGTGAAACTGGCACCGGCAAGGAGCTGCTGGCCCACGCCATCCATGCCGCATCCAGCCGCGCCGCAGGGCCGTTTGTGAGTGTGAACATCGCGGCCGTGCCCGATACGCTGCTCGAAGCCGAGTTCTTTGGCGTGGCCCCCGGTGCCTACACCGGCGCTGACCGCAAGGGGCGCGACGGCAAGTTCAAGCTGGCCGATGGCGGCACGCTGTTTCTCGATGAAATCGGCGACATGCCGCAAAGCCTGCAGGCCAAGCTGCTGCGGGCGCTGCAAGAGGGCGAGATCGAGCCGCTGGGCAGCAACAAGCTCGTGCCATTCAACGTGCGTATCCTTGCGGCTACGTCGCGCGACCTGGCCACGCTGGTGCGTGAGGGCAAGTTCCGCGAAGACCTTTTCTATCGCCTGCATGTGCTGCCCGTGCGTGTGCCGCCACTGCGTGTGCGCCGCACCGACATCCCTGCGCTGGTGGAGGCGCTGGGCGAAGACCTGGCCCTGCGCAACGGCACGCCCCCGCCCGAACTGCTGCCCGACGCCATGGCCCTGCTGGCGGGCCAGCCCTGGCGCGGCAACATCCGCGAGTTGCGCAATGTGCTGGAGCAGGCGGTGATGCGGTCGGATTCGCAGTCGATTGACGCCGCCCAGCTCGAACGCGTGCTGCGCGACGCCGGGGTGGAGCCCGCCGCTCCCGCCCCGGTGCAGGACGCCGCACCGGTGGGCGGGGCGGATGACGAAACCCTGCTGCTGCGTCCCCTGGCCGAGCAGGTGGCCGAGCTGGAGCGCCGCGCCATTGCAGCTGCGCTGAAGGCCCACGGCGGCAACAAGCTGGCGACAGCCCGGCAGCTGGGCATATCGCGCGCCACGCTCTATGGACGTCTGGAAAACCCTGAGTAAATTTCAGGCATCTGTCTTTTTTTCAGGCATTTGTTTTGCCTGAAAAAAAGACACAGCGGGCGCGAAAGGTGCGACGGTGCCTTATGAATCAATCACTTGCGTGCTGGCATGGACTGTGCAATGTTCAGGCATCACAACAGGAGACTTCGCATGCATCGTCGCACCCTCATCGCACTGGCCAGCGCCGCCGTTACCGCCGCCACCCTGTCTGCGCCCGCTTTTGCGCAGTCCTCCGGCGAGATCCGCATCGCCCACGTCTACAGCAAGACCGGCCCGCTGGAAGCCTACGGCAAGCAGACCCAGACCGGCCTGATGATGGGCCTGAGCTATGCGACGGGCGGCAGCATGACCGTCAACGGCAAGAAGCTGGTCGTGATCGAGAAGGACGACCAGGGCAAGCCTGACCTGGGCAAGAGCCTGCTGGCCACGGCCTACTCGGACGACAAGGCCGACATCGCCGTGGGCCCCACCTCGTCGGGCGTGGCGCTGGCCATGCTGCCTGTGGCTGAGGAATACAAGAAGATCCTGCTGGTCGAGCCTGCCGTGGCCGACTCCATCACTGGCGACAAGTGGAACAAGTACATCTTCCGTACCGGCCGCAACAGCAGCCAGGACGCCATCAGCAACGCGGTCGCCGTGGACAAGGAAGGCGTGACCATTGCCACGCTGGCACAGGACAACGCCTTCGGTCGCGATGGCGTCAAGGCCTTCAAGGACGCCGTGAAGAAAGCCAAGGTCGCGCACGAGGAATATCTGCCTGCCGCCACCACCGACTTCACCGCCGGTGCCCAGCGCCTGATCGATAAGCTCAAGGACCAGCCCGGCCGCAAGGTCATCTGGATCGTGTGGGCCGGCGCGGGCAACCCGTTCAAGATTGCCGACATGGACCTGAAGCGCTACGGCATCGAGATCTCCACTGGCGGCAACATCCTGCCGGCCATGGCCGCCTACAAGAACTTCCCCGGCATGGAAGGCGCCACGTACTACTACTTCGGCATCCCCAAGAACCCCGTGAACGAAGCCCTGGTGGCCGCGCACTACAAGGAATTCAAGACGCCGCCAGACTTCTTTACCGCGGGCGGCTTCAGCTCGGCCATGGCGCTGGTCACGGCCCTCAAGGCCACTGGTGGCGACACCAACACCAACAAGCTCATCAAGACCATGGAAGGCATGAGCTTTGACACGCCCAAGGGCAAGATGACCTTCCGCAAGGAAGACCACCAGGCCATGCAGAGCATGTACCACTTCAAGATCAAGGTGGACCCGGCCTTTGCCTGGGGCGTGCCCGAGCTGGT